>Ga0310345_10003107_pt1 | contig 16082 bp, 14 predicted proteins | sample HC15DNA20500_MG_FD_204667 | JGI IMG/M metagenome (GOLD analysis project Ga0310345, IMG submission 204667) | Marine microbial communities from station ALOHA, North Pacific Subtropical Gyre - HC15-DNA-20-500_MG | ecosystem: Environmental > Aquatic > Marine > Oceanic | place: Pacific Ocean: North... | reverse complement strand
ATTACCATGAGTTTCTTTAAAAAATCAAATGCCGATAAAAAGTCAGATAATACCCAAAGTGATGCGCAACAAGAAAAAATTTTGTTAAAAATTACCGGGATGACTTGTGAGCATTGTGCCCGCAGTGTTGAAAAGATTATTCATTCTAATCCTGGAATTGTAAGCGCCAATGTTCAGTTTCAGGAAGGAAAAGGAGAAGTGATTTTTAACCCGGAAACAGTAAGCAAAGAAGAAATTGTTGCTGCTATTAATCGTTCAGCAAGTTATCGGGCACAACTCAATACTAATCATGTAAATTCCAATCATTTTGATTTAATTATTATAGGTGGTGGTTCTGCTGCTTTTTCTGCTGCTATTCGTGCAGAGGCTTTGGGTCTTTCTACTTTAATGGTCAATGCCGGCCTGCCTTTTGGTGGCACCTGCGTGAATGTTGGCTGTGTACCATCTAAAACATTAATCAGAGCTGCTGAAGCCGCTTATCATGCCTCTCATTCCAATTTTTCAGGCATCAAACCCAAGGGTTTTGAAATGGATTTTGCACAGGTAATTAAAGATAAAAAAGCATTGGTGCATACCCTTCAGCAAAAAAAATATATAGAGGTAGTACAAGATTTTAAACAGCTAACCATGATTAATGGATGGGCAGCTTTTGAAGATGCAAAAACAATTGTAGTGAATGGCAAAGATAAATATACTGCCCTGAAATTTATTATAGCTACAGGTGCTACTACGAATGTACCGAACATTGAGGGGCTAGATTCCATTGGTTATTTGACTAATGTATCTTTATTTGATTTGGAGGAACAACCTACCAGTATTACCATTATGGGTGCAGGTTACATAGGCTTGGAAATTGCGATGGCCTATAACCGTTTCGGAACAAAAGTGCGAATAATTGAATTCACGGATAGGGTTTTGCGTACCCAGACACCCGACATTAGCGAGGAAATTGAGAAGCACATGCGGAATGAGGGCATAGAAATATTGCCCAACTTCCGGGCTGTTAAATTTGAAAAATCAGGTAACAATACGATTATTCATTGCAAACGTCCCGATGGCTCAATTACACAATTAGTTGAACCCGGAAAAGTTGTAGTAGCCTCAGGTACAAAAGCCAATACAGAAAAATTAGGGGTAGAAAAAATTGGACTGCAATTAACAGCGAAGGGCCATATTCATGTAAACGAAATGATGGAAACCAATTTACCTAACATTTACGCCGTTGGCGATGTGGCCAACACCCCTGCATTTGTGTATACAGCTGCTTATGAAGGCAAAATTGCTGTAGAAAATGCATTTACGGGCAGTGAAAACAAAACCGATTACACTGCTTTGCCTTGGGTGGTATTTACCGACCCGCAAGTTGCAGGGGTGGGGTTAGATGAGGCACAGGCGGAAGCAGCTAATATTCCTTATGAAGTTTCTAAAGTAACATTAGATAATGTACCCCGTTCACTCGCAGCAAACGACACAAGAGGCTTTATTAAACTTGTACGTAATAAGGAAACCGATGTTTTGATTGGTGCAAGAGTGGTAGCCCCCGAAGGCGGCGAATTAATTGAATTGCTAAGTATGGCTATAAAGCATAAAACAACCATTAAAGCGTTAGCCGAAAATATATATCCTTACCTAACTTTAGTTGAAGGCATTAAGTTAGCTGCAATTTCGTTTGGAACTGATGTAAATAAACTAAGCTGTTGTGCATCTTAACAGTTCAGAAGTTGAAGCTGTTGTTAACACGCAATTCCTGTTTTTTAGTCTAAGTGTCTGCTTCAAAGCATCCTGTCAGGTTTAATTCTTTGTCTAATGTAATTATATTGGCTGCACGATTTATCTGAATGATGCCTATTTGGTGTTGAAGTTGAAGCATAGCAGCAGGAATAGAGGAACACATAGCCAAAGCATCTATAATACTAATTTGTACTTGGTTAACTAAATTTTTAAATGCTTGATACATCGTTAATGCCGAACCACTTAAAATGCCATTGCTTTCATACTTGTTACCATTTAGTGTATGTTGATATGGTCCTGTATGTGTAGTAGTAACTGCATCGGTAATAGCAAATAAACGGTTTGGCATTTGCTTGTAAGCAATTTTTATTGCTTCAAAATGCACATGATAACCGTCAGGAATAACAGATGCATAAACTTTTGGATGTAAAAATGTTGCACCCACCATTCCCGGAGCTCTATGCGATAACGGACTCATTGCATTATACAAATGGGTAACCGTTGGTATACCATTATTAAAGGCATGAGTTGCTTGTTCAAAGCTGGCATTACTATGTCCTGCCGATACAATTATACCCGCTTGTTTTATTATTTCAATAATGGCTTCATTGCAAACTTCAGGAGCTAAGGTTATCATTTTAATAACACCCTTACCATAGGCTAATAGTTCTTCTACTTCGTTAATGTTGGGGCTATGTACAAGGCTTTCAATATGTGCACCTCTTTTTTCTTTGTTAATCCATGGTCCTTCTAAGTGTAAACCTAAACAGCCTTTGCCTCCTTCGCTCCGGTATTGTTTCACTGCATCAATACCGGCATACATTATTTCTTTTGTATTGGTGGCAATAGTGGGCAAAAAATGTAATGTGCCCCATTGCTTACAATGTGCTTGCAATGCCCAAATACTTTTACTATTGGGAAATGCAGAAAGCAGTAGTTCATTCGCACCATAAATTTGTGCATCAATAAAGGCGGGGCATATATAATCAAATACTTGTTTGGGTAAATGCGCATCATCAAATGCTTCAATACTTTTAATGATGCCATTTTGAATATGAATGACTTGGTTGTTTAATAAGGCATTGCCGGTAAAAACATTGCGTCCGTATAAAACATAATCATTAGGCATGAATGGAAAATTTATCAGCATCGGCCAAGAAGGGGAATCGAGACCTTACCTCGTTTAAAAAATTACTACTTAAAGTTACATGGCCAATGGCTTCTTTATTGGCTTCATGCCATAAAATTTCTCCCAATGGGTTTATAGCCATACTATCACCGCAATGGGCAATGCCATTGCCATCATTACCTACTCTGTTTACACCAATTACATAACATTGATTTTCTATGGCACGTGCAATTAACAAACTTTTCCAGGCGTATATTCTTTTTTCAGGCCAGTTGGCAACATAAATTAAAACATCATATTCCGGTGGATTATTGGCTTGCTGACGAGCCCAAACCGGGAAGCGCAAGTCGTAACAAATTTGTAAATTAATTTTCCATCCGTTCACTGATGCAATCAATCGCTTATTGCCAGGTGTGTAATGTTTATCTTCTCCGGCATAAGCAAAACAATGGCGTTTATCATAAAAACCCATTTGGCCATTGGGTAACATCCAAATTAATCGGTTATAATAGCAGTCGTTTTCATGGATAATTAAACTGCCGGTAATAATACACTTTTTTAATTCTGCCATTTTTTTCATCCACAAAACAGTATTGCCTTGCATGCTTTCGGCAAGCCGTTCGGGTTGCATGCTAAAACCCGTACTAAACATTTCAGGTAAAACAACTATATGTGTTCCGGTAGGTATGGCTTGTAATTTGGCTTCTAATTGTTGCAAATTTCCTGCAATATCTTCCCATTGTAAATGGGTTTGTACCAAACTAATGTGTAAGTTTTTCATTGCCCTTTTTTTAAAAACAATAGGTTAATTGAATGGATGCATAACGTTGTGGCAAATATTGTGTAATACATTCTTTTGTTTGATAAACAATTTCTATTTTTCCCATCCAATGGCCTTGGGCCAATACTATTCCCCAATTTTGTTGGTACATCCATTTTTCGGGTGTTCCGGTAACTGTGTTGCTTGTATTACTGCTACTGCCTTGTACGGTAGCATTGTATGCTTGTAAAGTAATTTCAGGATAAAAGTACACAAACCATTCCAGGCTTTGATGGCTTTTTAATGGGTTGTATGCCGGTACATTCCATAAGGCACTGTTTGTGTTGGCTTTTAATTTTCCCAAAACAAAAAATGCACCTGCTTTTGCATTAGTATAAACGTTTCCGGCATTTGCCGTAAATACCGGAATAATTTTGGCAGCATCTGATTGTGTTAATGCATGAAGAAAGGGCATATATTGAACCATTGCATTAACAGTAATAGGCACTTGTACTTGTTTATACCAGTCGGTTACCGGATAAAGTCCCAATGCATGATGTAATCCATTTTGAAAATTTTGCCCTAAAGAATTGTTACCAATTGTTCCAACAGAAACATTCCATTGTAGGCCATAATGCTGTTGTAAACGTAAGTGTTTGTAGGTTAAGAATAAATAACCACAATAAGGTCTATCTACACTATCGGGGTAAAAGGTAAGTAAACGAGGAGTGTATAAAGCTTGTCCGGCCTCAATACTTTTCACTACTGTGGCATTTTGTTTTTGGTGACTGATATTGTATTGAAAGTATAAACCGTTGGTATAATATTTATCGTTATCCTGAAGTAAGTATGCATCATTATCGGTAGTGATGGATAGGCTATGTTGCCACTTAGCAGGGCCATTTTTTTGGGCAAAAATTTGTGAAATGGAACAACAGAATAATAAGCATACCCAAATTTTCATGAAATGGTGGTTTGTTGTTTTAACCATTGTATTTGCTGATGCACTAAGCCGGGCTCATAACCTTTTTGCACTAAATAAGCCTGTGTTTTTGCCATTTTATGAATGGGCAGCTGTCCACGTAAGGTTTGCCATTTTTTTAAAGCCAGTTGCTGAAGTATTTGCCTGTATTCAGTTTCGTCAATTACCGCTAAAGCTTTTTTTATGTTGAAGCTACTGATTTTTTGTTGTTTCAATTCAAATTCAATTTTTTTTCTACCCCATTTTTTTTGCCTGAAATGCCCCCCGGCAAAAAGTGTAGCATATCTGGTTTCATTTAAATAGTTGTCTTCAATTAACAAACTCAGCATTTTTTCAACATCGGGTTTGTGTAGCCCTAACGCATATAATTTTTCTTTTACCTCATAATGACTGCGCTCTCTATAAGCACAAAAATGTTTCATTTTTTGTAGCGCTTTTTCCCATGTTAATAGTTGCGGCATACCTATAAACTTATGCTTTGCTATTCAAATCTATGCCTTTCTATGTCAAATGTGTTCATTCTGTTTGAAATAGGGCATAAATTGTGTATGAAATATTAACAAATTACAGTAGGTTTGTTGCCATTACAAAAATTAAGAAAAATATGAAGTTTATTGTATCCTCATCTTCCCTTTTAAAACAATTGCAACACATTAGTGGCGTTATTAGTGCCAATACCGTACTGCCCATTTTAGAAGATTTTTTGTTTGAAATTGAAGGAAAAAAACTACATGTGGTGGCTACTGATTTAGAAACTGTAATGCGGGTGCAATTAGAAGTAGAAAGTAAAACCAATGGAAAAGTTTGTATTCCTGCTAAAATTTTAATGGATACCCTAAAAAATATTCCTGAGCAGCCCTTAACCTTTGATATTGATAAAAACCATGCAGTAGAAATTACCAGTGAAAATGGTAAGTACAAGGTAATGGGCGAAAATCCGGATAATTTCCCCAAAGAACCTGTTGCTGATGACGCCACTGCATTTAAAATGACCAGCAGCGCTTTGGTAACCGCAATTAATAAAACTTTATTTGCTGTTAGTAATGATGATTTGCGTCCTGCAATGACGGGCGTATTTTTTGAGTTATCAACCGATGCTGTTCAATTCGTGTCAACTGACGCACACCGCTTGGTGAAGTACAAACGCACCGATGCCAAAGCTACCGCCAATGACTCGTTTATCGTTCCAAAAAAACCGTTGAATCTTCTTAAAAATGCCCTGCCGGATAATGATGATGAAATTAGCCTTAGCTACAATAATAGCCATTTGTTTGTAAGTCATGGTCAAATTCAAATGACTTGTAGGTTAATTGATGCTCGTTTCCCCGATTATAAAGTGGTAATACCCGTTGATAATCCTTATAAATTAGTAGTTAATAAAACCGATTTTCAAAATGCCCTTCGCCGTGTAAGTGTATTTTCCAATAAAAGTACCAATCAGGTAGCTTTAACCATAACCAGTAACGAACTGCATTTAACTGCACAAGATGTTGATTTTAGTTTTGAAGGTAATGAAAGAATGGCCTGTACATTCGATGGGGGTGAATTGCAAATTGCATTCAACGCTAAATTTATGATAGAAATGTTGAATGCTGCGGAAACTGCTGAAGTGGTTATTGAATTATCAACCCCTACTAAGGCCGGTATTATTAAACCCGCTGAGCAGGCTGAAAATGAGGAATTAGTTATGTTGGTAATGCCTTTAATGCTGAATAATTAATATAATTTTTACACAATTGTTGGCCCTGTCTTTTTGGAAAGATGGGGCTTTTTTGTGCCCTTTTTAAAATTTTAGTAAATTGATGCTAAAACAGCCTTGCCATGCTTGAAAATCTGGTGCAATATTTTCAAACCTTAGATAAACATCCGGTAGAAAGGATGATAATTTTAGTATCGGGTTTATTGTTTTTTTGGATTTTAGAAGGAGCAATTCCTTTATTGCCCATGCATTATAAAAAAACAAAAGTGCGTCATGCAGGGGTAAATTTATTATTCACACTCATTCATTTAATTATACATACGTTTTTAGCCATTGGCATTGTGGCTTTAAGCGATTGGTGTAAAGTAAGTGGTTTTGGTTTAGTATATTGGTTGCATGCAGGTATGATGGGTACTATTATAATTGCCTTTATTACACTCGATTTTTTTGGTGGATGGTTAGTACATTTTGTGCAACATAAAAATGCTTGGCTTTGGCGGTTTCATATTATTCATCATGCCGATAACAATGTAGATGTAACTACCGGGTTACGCCATCACCCCATAGAAAGTATTTTACGTGGTTTATTTTTCTTTATTGGTATTTGGGTTAGTGGAGCACCCATGTATTCGGTAATGATTTTTCAAACCATATTAGTAGCCATAACTGCATTCACACATGCTAATATTAGTTTGCCTAAATGGATTGATAATACATTAAGTTTTTTGTTTGTTTCACCCAACATGCACAAAGTTCACCATCATTGGCAACAGCCTTATACCGATAGTAATTATGGTGCTATATTATCCATTTGGGATCGGCTACTGGGTACTTTCCGGCATTTGTCTCCCCAAAAAATTAAATATGGATTAGATAAATACTATTCCAACGCCGATGATGAGAATTTTATGCGGTTGTTAAAATTCCCTTTTCAAAAAACCAATAAGTAGTGCCGGAAATCTGCCATCTTTGTAAAAAAAACACATGAATATTGTTGCGCTAATCCCTGCCCGTTATGCTGCTACTCGATACCCGGCAAAGCTAATGCAACAACTGGGTAATAAAACGGTTATTCGCCATACCTATGATAATACTTTAGCTACCGGTTTATTTAATGATGTGTGGGTAGTAACCGATAGCCCTATTATTTTTAATGAAATTACTCAACATGGTGGTAAAGCTTTGATGAGTAAAAAAGAACATGAAAGCGGAAGCGATCGCATTGCTGAAGCTGCCGAACAATTAGATGTAGATATAATTGTAAATGTTCAAGGTGATGAGCCTTTTGTACAAAAGCAACCACTACAAAAATTGTTAGATGCAATTAGAAATGATGAAAGTGTACAAGTAGCCTCATTAATGCAAGTATTAAACGATGAAAAATTAATTAACGACCCCAATTATGTAAAGGTGGCGGTAAATAATAAAATGGATGCATTGTTTTTTAGTAGAAGTGTTATTCCATATCAACGCGATAAAAATGTAAATCCGGTTTATTACGAACACATAGGCGTATATGCTTTTAAAAAGCAAGCATTACTTCAATTTACAAAATGGCCTATTACACCTTTGGAAGCGGCTGAAAAAATTGAGTGCTTACGGTATTTAGAAAATGGTGTACCATTAAGAATGGTGGTTACCGAATACATGGGGGTTGAAATTGATACGCCCGCCGATTTGGAAAGAGCCGGGCAATTGTTACAACAAAATATGCAATAATTATTTTTTGAATTTGTTGCAAATATTGTTTGAATGAATTATTTTGTTCTTAAACATTTTAAAACTTTCATTCAAAAAAATTGCTTATGAACGATTTTCCCTTTGTCGTATTTGGCACTTTTGTTTATACTTATTTGGCAATCATTATTTTAGTATTAATAGCGCAATGGCAAATTTTCCAAAAAGCCAATCAACCGGGTTGGGCTTGCATTATTCCTATTTACAACATAATTGTATTACTTAGGATAGTAGGTAAACCTTGGTGGTGGTTTTTACTAATGCTTATTCCCATTGTAAATATTGTGTTGGGTATTTGGGTTTTAAATTTACTCTCAAAAAGCTTTGGTAAAGAGGAAGGGTTTACCATTGGATTAATTTTTCTTCCGTTTATCTTTTATCCCATTTTAGGCTTTGGAAATGCTACGTATAAAGGGCCGGCCGGTAATAATTTTGTACCACCTAACCCATAAAAATCGTTTATTTAATAGCCTGCTTTTGAAAAGAGCAGGCTATTTTATTTTCAAAAAAATTTAATATTTTTTTCCGTCGCAGCGGGCTTATTAATCAATATTTTTGTGAAATAAATTACTGTGCACTTTTCTAGTATCCATTAAAACCAATCACATTTGCTGCCCCTACTTTGCCAATTAAATTAAGTTGCATGAAAAAACATTTACTCTATTTGTTCTTATGCTGTATGTTAAATGGAACAGTAATGGCACAATTAAAATTATATGGTGAAAACTATCGTCCGCAATTTCACTTTACGCCTGAACGTAATTGGATGAATGACCCTAACGGGCTGGTATATTATAAAGGACAATATCACTTATTTTACCAATACAATCCCTTCGCAAACGTGTGGGGGCACATGTCATGGGGGCATGCGGTAAGTAAAGATTTAATTCATTGGAAACAAATGCCGGTAGCTTTAGAAGAAGAAAATGGGATTATGATTTTTTCCGGCTCTGCAGTAGTCGATACAAAAAATTCCAGTGGCTTAGGCTCTATTCAAAATCCACCACTAGTGGCTATTTACACAGGTAGTACTGATACTTTGCAAACACAAAATTTAGCTTTTAGTACCGACAATGGGTTACAATGGACTAAATACAAAAGCAATCCGGTGTTGAATGAAAACAAAAAAGATTTTCGCGACCCTAATGTTTTTTGGTATGCGCCGGAAAAAAAATGGATAATGTGTTTGTCGTATCCTACAACACACCAAATAGCATTTTATGCTTCTGCTAATTTACGCGATTGGAAACAAGTTGGCATTTTCGGTCCTGCCGGCGATACAACAGGTGTTTGGGAATGTCCCGATTTAATGCGTGTGCCTATATATGCCCAGCCGGGAAGTTATAAATGGGTTTTATTAACTTCACAAAATGCAAGCATGCAATATTTTGTAGGTAATTTCGATGGTAAAAATTTTACCAGTGAAACTCCTAATGGTATCATTTTAAAACCTGATTATGGAACTGATTATTATGCTGCCATCGCCTATCATATTAATCCCATTGGAAAACCGGTAAGTATTGGTTGGGTGAATAACTGGAGTTATGCAAATGAAATTCCTACCTATCCTTGGAAAGGAGCTGCATCGTTACCCCGCACTTTACAATTAAAAAAAGTTAATGATGTTTGGCAACTTATTCAACAACCCGTTGCTGCTTTGGCTACTTTAAGAAAACAGCCGGTCATTTATTCCAACAAAAAATTAAATAAAACAACTGAGCTGCTTCCTTTTAAAGGAAATGTATGGGAATGTGAAATTATTATGGAGCCATCCGCAACAGGCGAAACGGGTTTACAACTTGCAATAGGTAACGGTCTTGCTTTAGACATTAGTTATAATGCTGCTAATAAACAATTGGTTATTAATCGAAGCAATACACCCGACTATTTTATTGCAGCTTTTGCTGCCAAGCCAATCAGCATTGCCCCGGTTCGTTTATTGAATAATGAAATAAAATTGCAGGTTTTTTTTGATAAAAGTATTGTTGAAGTATTTGTAAACAATGGCGAACAAGTGCTTACCGTACAAGTATTTCCAGCAGAGGAAAATAATGGAGTGGCTCTATACAGCACCGGCGAACGTGCTTTATTTAAGCGTGTTACTTTTTGGCCTATGAAATCAATTTGGTAAAGAAACTAAATAGGGTAATATATTTGTATTGCTTTCGGCATCAATTTAATCTGTACTAAAACCAAAAGCACTTTTGCTATGCAATTTAGAAATTTTAAAATGATTGGTTATGTGGTGTATGGACGTGGTTGTTTTAATCAGTTAGATGAAATTTTATCCCCTCAACGCAAGGGCGATGCACCCATGATTTTTTTAATTGACCATTTCTTTAAAGGAAAATCATTAGTAAATCGAATTCCATTACGTGGTAAAGATATTGTTATTTATGCTGATGTAACTAGTGAACCCAAAACATTGCAGGTTGATGCTTTAGCCCAGCAACTTAAAAATGAATTTGGTACCATCAGCGGAATTATTGGTATTGGCGGCGGCAGCACAATGGACTTAGCAAAGGCGGTATCGCTAATGATGACAAACCCGGGCTCTTCAGCCGATTATCAGGGATGGGACTTAGTAAAATTTCCCGGTGTTTATAAAGTAGGTATTCCTACATTAAGTGGTACAGGTGCTGAAGTATCACGCACTACCGTGCTAACCGGTCCTACCAGAAAACTTGGAATGAATTCTGATTTTACCCCTTTCGATCAAATTGTATTGGACCCCGAATTAATTAAAGATGCACCTGTAAACCAGCGGTTTTATACTGGAATGGATTGTTACATCCATTGTATTGAAAGTTTGCAAGGTACTTATTTGAATGAATTTAGTAAAAGTTATGGCGAAAAGGCTTTGCAACTTTGTCAACGCGTATTTTTAGAAAAAGATGTGTGGGATGATGAAAGTGATAATCAACTTATGATGGCTTCATATGCAGGCGGCATGAGCATAGCCTATTCGCAAGTAGGGGTAGCCCATGCAGTTAGTTATGGATTAAGCTATTTGTTAGGAACCAAACACGGCATTGGTAATTGCATTGTAATGAATCACTTGGAAGAATATTATCCGGAAGGGGTTGCAGAATTTAAACGCATGGTTGAAAAAAATAAAGTTGAAATTCCTACCGGCATTTGTAAAGGCCTTACTGATGAACAATTTGAAACAATGATGAATGTATCATTAGGCATGAAGCCGCTTTGGGAAAATGCATTGGGAAAAGATTGGGAAAAAATAATGACCCGCGATAAACTTAGAAAATTGTACGAAAAATTATAACGAAAAGGCAACACCGTTAACGTGTTGCCTTTATTATTTTTGGAATAAAGTAAGAATTAGTCTTTTACCACTACTGCTGCTGTTTGTTGGGGAACAAATTGTCCAATTACTTCAGTATATAAGTGATGTGCGCTTAATACATCTTGTACTGATGCTAAACCTTGTTGAGAAACCGCTATTAGTAACCCGCCATTGGTTTGTGGGTCAGTTAAAAAATTCATTGCCTCTTCTTTAACATAGTTTCCTATCCAATTAATTTTATGACCATAGCTGTCTTGATTACGTTTGGTACCTCCCGGAATTGCTTTTTGTAATAAATATTGTTTTGCTTCTGCTAAAACAGGCACTTTACTATAAAAAACTTCAGCTGAAAGGGATGCACCTTCACACATTTCGGTTAAGTGACCTAGTAAGCCAAATCCCGTAACATCGGTCATGGCATGCACATCGCTTATGATACCAAGTTCCTCGCCTACTTTATTAAGTTTTGTTAACTGTTTAATCATTAAATGCAAGTGTGGTTCCGTTAGTATTCCTCTTTTTTGTGAAGTTGAAAGAATACCAATACCCAAAGGTTTGGTAAATAAAATTACATCACCTTCAATAGCTGTACTATTTCTTTTTAAATGTTCAAGGGGAACTATACCGTTAACTGCCAAACCAAAAATAGGTTCGGGGCTATCAATACTGTGCCCACCTGCCAAGGGAATACCGGCTTCTTGGCAAATGGCTTTCGCACCTTCAATTACCTGTCCGGCAACAGCAGCCGGAATTTTATCAACCGGCCATCCTAAAATAGCAATGGCCAATATAGGTTTTCCACCCATTGCATACACATCACTAATAGCATTGGCACCGGCAATTTTACCAAATGTAAATGCATCATCTACAATGGGCATAAAAAAATCAGTAGTACTAATTAATGCAGTTCCATTACCTAAGTCATAAGCTGCTGCATCATCTTTCAGATGATTGCCTACTAATAGTTGGGCATAATTTGGAGCAGCGGTTTTGTGTTGTAAAATTTCATCTAACACTTTGGGTGCAATTTTGCATCCGCACCCTGCTCCATGCGAGTAGGCTGTTAATTTTATAGATGTATAATCAATCATGTTTCGTTTTATTTAAATATTGATGTAGTAATTGCACGTTGTTCGTTGCACTTGTATTAGGAGCCGGAATGGTTTTCACCAGTTCCAAAACATTATCGCGATTGTGTAAGCCTTTCCAATAAAGTTTATCGTAATACATAAGCAATTCCGAAAAGCAATTGCTTACATCATCTTCCAATAAAAAATTAACGGCATTTTTAGTAGCCAGGCCACCCAATCTTTTTTTAATACGCATAATGGCACTAATTAATTTTTCTTTGGGAGCTTTACCGTAGCCTGCCATAATGTGCTTCAATCTTTCTTCAAATGGGATATCAAAAAAATAAACAGGCGATTGCCGCATTTGTTCAAATAATTTTATTGGAATATTAACGGAACCAATACGTTGGCTTTCATCTTCCAGCCAAATAGACGATACATTATTTAATGCTGAATTTGTATGTTGATATAACTGTAAAGCTAAACCATTTTCAAACATTTCCTGCGAGGGTTGTGCAGGCATATCAATTCCACCAAAAGCGGAACCTTTATGATGGGCTAATGCCTCTAAATCAATAACGTTATGGCCTTGCTGTTGCAGAACTTTTAAAATTTCTGTTTTGCCACTGCCTGTATATCCACCAATAATATTTAAACGATAGTGTTTTTCAAATTGCTGTAATGCCCAGTTTCTAAAAGCTTTATAACCACCTTGTAGGGTATAAACTTTAAATCCATATAGGTTTAATAACCAGGCCACACCAGCACTTCGCATACCTCCACGCCAACAATGCACTATTATTTCATTGGGAAATTTGTTTTTAGTTATCACCTTTTCAACGGTCTCAATCATCGGTACCATTTTTTCAGCAAAAAATGGTAAAGCAGTTTTAATAGCCGGTTGTTTGCCTATTTGTTTATATTGTGTTCCAACAATTGCTCGTTCCTCATTGGTAAATAAAGGTAATGAAAAGGCATTGGGTATATGAGCGTGTTGAAATTCTCCCGGGCTACGAACATCAAAAACGGGTAGCTGTAGCCATAATTGCAAAAAAGTTTCAATATTTATAACTTCAATAGCCATTTATACAAATGTACATGCAACAGCAATGGCAGCAGTAGTATTCCGTAAAAAATTGTAATAAAATCAACGCTGCAATAGTTATTACGTCAATTCATCATTCAAAATTAATAACACAATTGGTTAAATTCGTATTCTATTACAATAGATGGGTAATTCATTGTTTAAAAAATTACTACATAAAGGCTTTCTATCTATTTAATCACAACAATTCAAAAAGTAACCATGTTAACCTTAATTATTTTGGTAATTGTTATTGTGGTTTTGCTTGTTCAATTTTTATTGTTCAGCAAAATTGGCGGTCAAAAAAATAATGAAGCATTGAATGAGATAAAACTTTTACTAAATCAATGGCTTATTACCGTAAAAGATATTGAAAAAAATTTGAAAGAAGAATTTGTCATTAATCGTAAAGAAAGTGCTGAAACATCGGCTGCATTGCGAACTGAAACTAGTTTACAGTTAAACAATTTTGCACAAACCATTTCATTACAATTAACCCAACTTTCTAATGCAAACGAAGAAAAATTAAATGCCATTAGGGTTACGCTTGAAAACTCATTCAATAATTTTCAGCAACGTATTGATGCAAATGGACAAGCGGGTATTACAGCTTTGCAGCAAAATTTAGCTTTATTTCAAACCAACTTAAATGAGGCTTTAAAAGAATACAAAAACCGAATGTTGGAACAGTTTGCATTATTTGAAAATAATATCCAAAATCAACATGCAGGGAATACTGAAAAAATGCGTGAACTGAAACATGCACTTGAAACTTCCGTGAAAAATTTACAGGAAGGGAATGAAAAAAAACTGGAAGAGATGCGTAAAACTGTGGATGAAAAATTAAATGATACCTTAGAAAAACGCTTAGGTGAATCGTTTAAATTGGTAAGTGATCGGCTCGAAGCAGTGCATAAAGGGTTGGGCGAAATGCAAACATTAGCCACAAGTGTAGGCGACTTAAAAAAAGTAATGACGAATGTGAAGCAACGAGGTGTGTTAGGTGAATATCAATTACAAAACATTATTGAAGATTTATTAACCACAGAACAATATGAACGAAATGTAAAAACCAAACCCGGAAGTGGCGCATTAGTTGAATTTGCAATTAAAATGCCACATGGCCGCAATTTTGAAAAAATTGTTTGGTTACCCGTCGATTCAAAATTTCCGAAGGAAGATTATGAGGCTTTAACGGATGCTTATGAGAAAGGGGATTCGGAAAAAATTGAGGAAAGCCGAAAATCATTTATTAATGCTATTAAACGCAGTGCTAAAGAAATCAAAGAAAAATATATTGATCCACCAAATACCACGGAATATGGTATTATGTTTTTGCCATTTGAAAGTTTGTTTGGTGAAGTATTACGCGTACCCGGCTTATTTGAGTTTTTACAAAAAGAATATAAAATAATCATTACAGGTCCTACAACAATTAGTGCCCTGCTTAATAGTTTACAAATGGGTTTTAGAACATTGGCTATTGAAAAAAGAAGTAGTGAGGTTTGGGATTTATTAGGTGCTGTTAAAACTGATTTTAAACAATTTGGCGATGTGTTAGCAAAAACCAAAAAGAAATTAATTGAAGCAACTGATGTAATTGACAAATCGGAAGTAAGAACCAGGGCTATTGAAAGAAAGTTGCGTAACGTAGAGGCATTGCCGGCCAATCAGGCAAATGCCATTTTAGATGCACCCGCTTTAAACGATACTGACGCGAATGATAATATGGATGAAAATGCGGAATAATAATAATCGTAATCCATTCATAAAAAAACCCGTACGAACTGGTACGGGTTTAACTTCATCATTAGGCATAGGATTTATCGATTCATGCTGGCTAAAAACTCTTCATTGTTTTTAGTACCACGCATTCTTTTTAGTAATTCTGTCATTGCTTCTTCGGTATTCATATCATTTAAAAACAGACGAAGAATATTCATACGTTGTAATGTTTCCTTATCCAATAATAAGTCATCGCGGCGGGTAGATGAGCCTACTAAATCAATAGCCGGATAAATACGACGGTTGGCCAGTTTTCGGTCTAATACCAATTCCATATTACCGGTTCCTTTAAATTCTTCAAAAATTACTTCATCCATTTTACTGCCGGTATCAATAAGGGCGGTAGCTAAAATAGTTAATGAACCACCATGCTCAATTTTACGAGCAGCTCCAAAAAATTGCTTCGGTTTTTGCATGGCATTTGCTTCAACACCACCACTTAATACTTTACCACTTGAGGGGGCAACGGTATTATGTGCACGGGCTAAACGAGTAATACTATCTAATAATATAATAACATCATGCCCACATTCAACCAAACGTTTGGCTTTTTGTAAAGCTATGGTTGAAACTTTTACATGCTTTTCAGCAGGTTCATCAAAGGTAGAAGCAATTACTTCTGCTTTAACACTGCGCTCCATATCGGTAACCTCTTCTGGTCGCTCATCAATTAAAACCACCATTAAATAGCATTCCGGATGGTTGGCTGCAATAGCATTTGCCACGGCTTTCAATAACATGGTTTTACCAACTTTGGGTTGAGCTACAATTAATCCGCGTTGTCCTTTACCAATGGGTGTA
>Ga0310345_10003106_pt1 | contig 16082 bp, 6 predicted proteins | sample HC15DNA20500_MG_FD_204667 | JGI IMG/M metagenome (GOLD analysis project Ga0310345, IMG submission 204667) | Marine microbial communities from station ALOHA, North Pacific Subtropical Gyre - HC15-DNA-20-500_MG | ecosystem: Environmental > Aquatic > Marine > Oceanic | place: Pacific Ocean: North... | reverse complement strand
CATTAGGTGTCAATGCTGATGAAATCGTATTGACGCGCAATGCAACCGAAGCCATTCATGCGTTACTGTTGAATTACCAGCATCTGGAAGCGGGTGATAGCATTCTTTTCGCTGATATCGACTACCCCAGCTTCCAAAGCACCATGCGCTGGCTGGAAAAGGAGCGAGGGGTCAGGGCCATTCAGCTGACTATCCCTAACCGGGCAACTCAGGCAGAAATGCTTCGACTTTACCAGCAAGCGTTTGCCGACAACCCTTCCCTGAAATTGGCGCTGCTGACTCATGCCAGCAACCAGCAAGGTATGGTTTTACCGGTTGAGCAGATAACCCGATCGGCTCGCGAGCACGGCGTGGATGTGGTTTGTGATTGTGCTCAGTCATGGGGGTTGCTGAATTTCAGCATGCCGGAATTGGCTGTTGATTGGGCTGGCTTTAATCTGCACAAGTGGATTGGCTCACCGGTTGGCGTTGGCGCACTGTATATGCGGCAGGGAACACTGGCTAAAGTGTCGCCATATCCGGGCGAGATGGACCCTGATAACTCATCAGTAGCTCGCCGGGTACACCCGGCAACCTCCAATTTTGCGGCTAATCTTGCCATTCCGGCGGCACTGGATTTCCACCAGTCGGTCGGTGCTGCCAATAAGGAAGCGAGACTGCGCTATTTACGGCGTCTCTGGACAGAAGAGGCTGACAGCATGAGCCACATAGAAGTCCTTGGCGGCGGGGATGAAGCGGCCTGGTCGGGTTTGGCGTCATTTCGCCTGCAAGGTAAAACGTCCGGCGAGGATGCCAGGGAATTGCAGCAACGTCTTGAGCATGAATTCGGCATATTCACTGTTGCCCGGTACGCTTTGAACAGTGGGGCATGCATAAGGGTGACGCCTCAGGTGTTTACAACCGTTGATGAAATCGCGCAATTGGTTGAGGCAATGAAGCGTTTGGCATAATTTCAGAAATGTATGCCTGCCAGCAGGCAGGCTGGACTCTTGGCTTTCAGCGGATTATTCTGGTGTTAAAGAAAAGCGAAATCCGTTCACAAGTAATAGGCAGGCTTCATAAGAAAGCCTGATAGTGGAAAGTGGAGAGAACTCATGAGTGCATCTGAAACTGATCAAAAGCAACAGCAACAACTCAGAATATCACGTCGTAGCCTGCTGGTTGGCTTGTCGGTCACACCCTTTGCCATGCGCAGTGTTGCCCAACAGGCCAGTGTCGACCCAATTAATGTAAGTGGCCTGCATTGCTTCACCCTGCGTGTCAGTGACGTTGAGCGTTCACTCGAATGGTATCAGGGGCTGTTTGGGATGCCAGTTTTGTCGCGTGTTGGCGATAGCGTTAACTTGCAGATTGGTGATGGCTCGCAATATATGACACTCTCTCCGACTCGCCGGGGCGAGAATCCACATATCGAGTCCTTTGGTCTGGCAGTACCAGGCTTTAACCGCTATCGACTGCAGGGCACATTGTCTGATCACGGTGTTACCAGAACCGTCGAATCTGCTTATGATCCACGCCGTTCTCAATTAGATTTGGCAGAATTGACCTGGTTGGAGCGCCTGCCTGGCGACAGTGACACAATGCTCGCTGAAAACCACGAAATGTTCTTTGCCGACCCCAATGGTGTGAAAGTCAAGCTCAGCCGCCCGGAAGATTGCGGCGCCGGTGACTTGAGTTGTGATAGCCCTGAACCGTCTCCGACAGAAGGCAGCATTCAGCTACGTGAACTGAATCACCTGACTACCTTCGTAGGGAATTATGAAACCACAAATGCCTTCTACCGTCGTTTGTTCGGATTTGGGACATTGGCCCACCAGGCGCAATTCCCGACGCTGGATGTGGGCGAAGATGGCAAGCAGTTTCTGATGTTTGTTGGAGGCACCCAGGCGGGTGAGCCATCACAACCCGGCCGTATTGATCACGTCAGTCTGAATATTGATGACTTCACCGTGGACTCAGTGTTGCAACGTTTGACCGATTACGGTCTTTCAGCACGCGAAGAAGGTGGTGAAGAGCTTCCCTTGCAGCATTGGGTCAGCATGCGGATGCCTGAGCGTGGTGGGGCGCCAGGTGGTACGCCAGAAGTGTATTTTTCTGATCCTGATGGGCTTGCACTGCAGTTGCAGCATATCTCTTATTGTGGTGGTGGTGGCGTTTTCGGCGGCGAATGCGAAATGTAAGGTGAGTCGCACGTCACGAATACTGCAACACATTAATGTGGATGGCAGGGGCATCGAGATTGGCCCCTGTCATAGTCCAGTTGCACCAAAACGCAAAGGTTTCCGTGTGGAAATCATTGACCACCTGGATAAAGGTGGCCTTCTCAGGAAATATGCAGGCCAACAAATCAATACAGGCAACATTGAAGATGTCGATTTTGTCTGGCGCGGTGAAACATACGCTGAATTGACCGGCCGATCTCATTATTACGACTGGGTAATCGCCTCTCATGTCATCGAACATACCCCAGATCTGATCGCCTTCATTTGTCAATGTGATGATATCCTCAAGGAGAGGGGAGTGCTCTCTCTGGTAGTACCTGATAAACGGTATTGCTTTGATAAATACCGGTCAGTAACCAGCCTCTCTCAGGTGGTGGACAGGCATTTAATCGGAGCCAGAGAACATACACCCGGTACCGTAGCGGATTATTACCTTAATGTAGTTAGGTGTGATGGGCAGGATGCCTGGGATTCCAAGACAACAGGCGCATTGTCATTTTCGCATCCGGTGGAAGCTGCCGTGCACAATTATTCGTTAGCTTGTGATTCTGATGAGTGGCTGGATGTTCACGCCTGGTGCTTCGTACCACATGCTTTCCGATTGTTAATTCAGGATTTGAACGACCTGGGTCTAATCAAGCTGAAGGAACTAAGTTTTCATTCCACGGTTGGCTGTGAGTTTTATATGACGCTCAGCCGAAGCGGGACTGGGCTGCCTTTGTCCCGAATGGCTGCTTTACAAAAAATCGAATGTGAAGTAACAGGCTTAAGTGAAGGGAAACCTGCAGGGAAACTAAAGAAGCTGATTAAAAAGTGTCTGACAGCTTTGTCATGAGGGGGCGTCTGATGTTTCCAGTTTTGCAGCAACGTGAGGTGAGCCGACAGTTGAAACCCAGCGCTGTGCTTTGAGCCTCGCATCTTGTTGGAGTTCGGGTTCAGGCACTAAAGACAGATGGTAATACATATCTGCAAGATGGTACCGGTCTGTTTTGGTATCAGCAAAGACGAGTAGTTCATTGACATGGTTTTTCAAATCCTCCCATTCTTCCAGTATTGCAAGCGCCTTGATATGAAAAATAGCAAAGCTGACAAAATGCCCAGGAATAATTTGCATGATAATATCTAATTGTTCACGCATGATTTGGCAGTTATCGACTCTCCCGGTTCTGATCTGGCAAAGCTGGTCGACCAGGTTCCCTGCGACTTGCCAGAAAGCAAAATTGTAGTCGTCTGCTTGTTGTCGTTGTGAGGGTAGATATTTTTCGACCAGATCAAACCGGTCGGTCCAGCTCAGCAACAGAATGCGGAACCCCTGAGCAAATGCGAGACTGTAACTATGGTCAATGTTTTCGGCAATTTTAATGGCCTGATCAAATTTATTCAGTGCGGAGTCCAGGTCGTTGTGCCGAAAATGATCTATCCAGGCCAGAAAAGAAAGGCATAGCACAACGGCATGCTCGCCGAAATAATCGACCTGGTTATCATAGGATTCATCCGCATGCTGAATAGCCCATCGACAAGCTGCTTCTGACTTCTCAAATTCACCCATGAACATATAACCATTAGCCAGGCAGTAATGAGCCTGTACTTGAAGGGGAAGGTCGTCAAGTGCGATGGCAATCTGCTGCAATGTTAATGCTTCGTCAACAGCGGCTTCATGTCCTTCGCGTGAACTGGAAGTGAACCATAAGACAAGCTGAGCGAAGTACTCTGCACGCAGGTTATTACTTTTCCTGGCCAGTTCGATCTCTTTTCGACTGTATTCGACAATAAGGGGGTCACCATATCCTCTTAACATCATCGCCAACTGCCCCTGTTTATGAAGACAGTCGATGAATTGCTCCGTATTGTCAATTTCGCTGCGTTCGAAATAAGCCAATGTCTGTTGATTATAGTCAAGGGCTTCCTGGTAGCTGGAAAGAGCAATCAGGCGATCACAGTGCAGTAATCGATACTTGATAGCATTGGCAGGGTTGCCACTTTTCAGCCAGTGTGAATCAAGTGAGCGATACTGCATGGGGTGCAGGTTGCCACGTTCAATAAATTCAGCGGCACGTCGGTGTAACGTACGGCGATATGGTAAGTCGAGTAGTTCATACGCCGCCTGATAGATCAAATAATGTTTGAACAGATAGCGATCATCAGACCGTTGCTCCAGCAAATCGTGCTGATTGGCAACGCTAAGAAGTTCTCTTAGCTTCTCAGCATCTTTATCCAGCAACGCGGATAAGGCGAAAGCATCAAATTCACGGCCAATAACAGAAGCGGCAGATATAACAGATAATAACTCTTCTCCAAGAAGATTCAGGCGAAACACCAGAAGTTCTAGTAATGATTCCGGTATACGATTTTCTGCACTTCCTTCCTGGATCAGGGCTGAGAGCGCTTCAGCAAATAAAGGGTTACCATCTGCTCTTTGGATTGCACTTTCCAGTACGTCAACAGGCATGGCATTGTTGGATAGCCTGCGTTTAATCAGGGTGTGGATGTGATGGGAACTTAGACCACGTAGCCTCATCAGGCTGGCATCAAAGTGCTGTATCTCAAGTTCAGGGCGGCTGGTTGCCAGTATCAGTGTTCTGTTGGGCTGGTGCTTCATCAATTGTCGGATCACGTTGATGGAGTCCTCATCCATCCAGTGCATATCTTCTAATGCCAGAATCGCAGGCTGGTTATGCCCGGATATCGCATGCATCAAGGCGAGCAGTTGTTTGCTTATTTCCTTATGGATATAGGCAGAGGGTTGCTTTGCAAAACGGCCGACAACAGGTTCATCACTCTGTACCAGGTAGGCGATACAGGCGCTTTTCTCTTTTAGCCAACCAAATCGGGTTGATAGCCAGGTGCTGACATCATTCACTTCAGCTGGAATGAACTCCTGGCGCAACCAGTCAGAGAAAGCACCAAATGGTTCATCATTTTGTTGTTGGCCTTTGATCAGTGTGATTCCAGTATCATAACCTTGATCGGTAATCTGCTGGCAGCACTCTGACAGAAAGCGTGATTTGCCAATGCCGGGTTCGCCAATAATAAGCAGGCTGGCAGATTCATTATCCAGGCTCTTTTGCCACAGTTGCTGGAAAACGTTGAGTTCCTCGTTTCTGCCAATGATTTCAGAGTTAGGAGACGAGTATTCCAGGTGGCTGATTGCGGTGGCTTGTTCAATATCATAGATCCTGAACAAGCTTTCTTGCTGTGCGCTGCGGATTTTGAGGCCATGGCTGCGAGAAAGTCGTTGTCGACAAATTTCAGTCATCCACAACCCACACCGCAATGATTCCCGAATCATCAAGGTAGAGGCTTGATGCGCTAATGACATGATGCTGGAGGGCCCAGGATTCCCTGCAAACTTGATGTTGCCTCCGTGCATCAAGACAGCCATTTTCCGGGTAACAGAATGGGTCTGGTTCATAGACCAGAAGGCCAAAAGCAGCTGGTCAGTAGCCCTATCAAGATGTGTTGATGCGCCATGATAAATCAGTATTTCGCCAGTGATTTGCCTGAAAACGTGATAATTACGCTCTCTGAACCATGTATCAATAGTATCAAGTAGCTCATCTAGCGATTCTTCAGGATTCAGAAAATCTTCTTCGCAGTAACCAATCCAAAGAAATGAAAGGGGTAACAGGCGCTGTGTGCCAGATTCGATCGGACTGCCCGGTTGCAAGGATAAGGAATAGATGTCGCGGTGACTGAGTTGTTGACGGAATTCGGGAAATATACGCTGAGCATTGCTATATATCTCGTTAGCCTCGTCCAGTCGTCGTTCTTCCAGCAATAATCTTAATAAATTCAGGTGAGCAGGCAGTTTACCGGGAGCCAGTAATATCAGATTTCTGCAAAGAGATTCGATATGTCCCTTTTGATGCTCATGGTGGTGTAAGTCAATACTGTCCAGGTAAGCGAGGAGTTGCGAGGTAATTCTCTGTTCAAATTGTTGTTGCGCCTGGACAAGGCGGGCATTGAACGCATCGCAATGTTTAACTGCATAATGGCTGAAGCGGTGGGTCAGGTAATCACTGATGATATCCAGAGATGAATCGCTTAACGGACGCCCTGGGCCAAGGGCAGATTCCGCATGCCAGATGTCCGTATCTATGTCTGTGCTGCGAATCAAGGCGATATGCTGAGCTGAAATCTTCAATGCAGAAGCGGTTTCACCATTGACACTAAGTAGCTTTCGCAGCCGGCTAAGAGTTTGTCGCATGTTATTGCGTTGTGCGCTGCTGCTGGCTGTAGGCCATAACCACTGGCTGAGTAACTGTCTTGGATGCTCTTCATCGGGTTCGAGTGCTAGTAATAATAGTAAGCTCAGCTCTTTTTGGAATGGGTTTCCGGATAGTGGCTTTTCTTCAAAAAAGCATTGGAATGCGCCTGAGAACTGGAGATAAAACGGTGGTGTGACAAACATAACTGACCAGTTGCTGCTCTGATTTTCGTTGTTATTAAGCGATAAATGGCATCACTGCCCTTTAGTGATGCCAGAGTGCTTGAGTATACCTGCTATAGACAAATAACGGAAAAATAACAGCTTGTTTTTTGCACATGCTTCAAAGTGATAAATTCCTGTGAAATGAGTCACAAAACGCCTTTTGATTGCTGCTGGTGGCTGTCACCAGTGGCGGTCAGGTACTTGCTATCTAAAAAATTTTAGGCGTTTGATAAGCATTAGAGGGGATCTATTGTGCCTGTTTTTAAAAAAATCGCCATTGTTGGTGCCACTTGTCTGACTTTTGCTGCGACTGCTTATGCGGCAGATCGCCATCTTGAGAGAGCCATGGCGTTAGTAGATATGCTGGATATCAAAAGCCTGTATACAAACCAGCAAGCTGCTGTAGTCAGGAACCTGCAGGCCCGGGTACAGGATGCCAACCTGGCCGTTCCCGATGGATATTCCGAGCTGGTTTCTGGGTTTGTCGCCGAGCTGGAGCAAATTACAGATGAAAGTTTCGATTGGGAGAAAGACAGGCTGGCCATTGCAGAAATGTATTCAGGCCATTTTGATGAGCGCGAGTTGCGTGATGTCATGGAGTTTCAGGAAAAACGACTTGAGTGGGAAGAGGAACTGCGTAAGTTCGAAGAGTCTGAAGTTGGCAGGAAATATGCTGAGTCTGCCATCAAGTTAAAACAGGAATATGACGTGATTACTGCCAGGCGTGTTGCTGAACTACAGATACGCTTCAACCAGGCATTGGCGCGTATCAGGGCAGAAAGTGCAGAGGCCGCTGAACTTGCGGCAGCGCAATAGATATTTCCTCATTGAGCCAATAAACGCCTATCAGACAGCAACGGATTCCTGGCTATGCAATTTAAAATCAGAAAAGATCGACTACTCCGCGTCCACATTTCCATGGCAATGGCGACAACTCTCGCCGTTGTTCCGAGCACCAGCTCAGCAGACATTTTTAGTGATATTTCAGACCTGTTTAGCAATGTTGACTCACTTTTCAGCGATGTTGCCAGTCTCGGTAGTGATATAGCCGGTGCGGTAGGTAATATTGATCAGATTTTCACAAATCCGATTGGTGTGCTGGAAGAAGGGGCAAAAGCGTTTTATGAACCGCTGATTGGCACCATTAAAAGCGAGACTGGTATCGATGTGGTTGGTATGTCTCAGGCTGCAACCAGTGGTGACTTCGGTACACTTCTCAGTGAAACATTTAATGCCTCCACTGCGCTGTACGGTGATGTAAATACGGTGGCGCTGGAGGGGTATGATCTGATTAGTGGGTTGTCATCGGATGTGGCCAGTCTTGTGCCTGGTGTGGAGTGTGCTGGTGATTTAGAAGCAACAGCGACGGGGATAGATGCGCTCCGGCTGGGTGTGGACGCCGGCGGACAGGTCGTCGAAGCGGTCAGTGCGGTTGGTGGCGTTTTTAGTGGTTGGGCGGAAGCAATTGGTATTGCAGGCCAGGTTGCAGGTCTGGGTCTCGACGCAGGTAGCCTGGCGCTAGGTGTGGCCGCCAGTGGTATGGACGCCTGTGCGCAAACGTATGCGGGCTCTGTCACGATCAAGCCACTGGATCCTGCGTCGAATCTGCGCGATGACGACCCGGGTAACCTGGTGGTAACCGAAGGCGATGTTATTACTGAGCTGGGGGATGTGCTGGCCGGTGATTTCATGAGCGCTGAAGGCGGCAAGATTCGCATTGGCACAGATGATGGCAGTCAATCCGCGGGCCCGGGTATTGAAATTGCTGGTGGTGCGGTGACCGGGTTAGGAGATGGTGGTGCCAGTGCCTCGACCGGCGACCAGAGCGCCATTGCGCTGGGCTCAGGGTCAAGTGCGGACAACGAGAATGATGTTGCCATTGGTAGTGATGTTGATGTCAGTGGTGGGCAGAATACGGCTCTTGGTAATGATTCGACAGTTAATGGTAACGGTAATGTGTCGGTGGCCGATGGTGCGACGGTAACAGGTGATAAAAACGTCGGGCTTGGTAACGGTGTGATGGCTACTGGTGATGGTGATGTCGTATTAGGTGATCGGGCCAGCGCTGATGCTGATAATTCTGTGGCACTTGGTACTGAGGCCAATGTAACGGGTGATGACTCGCTTGCCCTGGGCAGTGGGTCGAATGCCAGTGCAGATAACACCGTGGCACTGGGCAGCGGCTCCGGCGCTTCTGGTGACAGCGCTGTCTCTGTGGGTGATGGCAGTAGCGCCAGTGGTACCAATACCGTGGCTTTGGGTGATGATGCCTCAGCGACTGCTGATAGTGCAGTCGCAATAGGTGATGATGCTGGCGCAACGGGCACAAATGCCGTGGCTATTGGTGATGGCAGTAGCGCCAGTGGTAAGAATGCTACAGCAATGGGCAACGATGCGTCGGCCTCCGGTGAAAGTGCCGTTGCCATTGGCGATGGCTCGTCCGCTTCAGGGAACAGCGCCGTTGCCGTTGGTGATGGTGCTTCAGCTTCAGCAAAAAATTCTGTCGCCATGGGCAACGGCGCTACCGCATCTGCCGACAGCGCAGTAGCCATAGGTGACAATGCTGACGCTTCAGGTACTAATGCTGTTGCGATTGGTGATAGCACTGTGGCAAGTGGTGTAAATGCGACTGCTTTGGGTAATGCTTCATCGGCCACGGGTAACAGTGCTGTAGCGGTCGGTGATGGTGCTGCGGCGTCAGCAAGCAACGCGCTCGCAATGGGTACAGGAGCAGATGCGTCTGCAGACAGCGCTATGGCCCTTGGCGATGCTGCTTCGGCATCAGATGTGAATGCAATTGCGTTGGGCGATGGGGCAAATGCCTCCGCAGATAGTGCAATTGCGCTGGGTGATGATGCTGCTGCCTCAGGCACCAATGCCGTTGCGTTAGGTGATAGCGCCGCAGCTAGCGGTAGCGATGCCACATCCGTCGGTAGTTCAGCATCTGCAGCGGGGAATAATGCTTCGGCCTTTGGCAACAGTGCGGATGCCAGTGGTGCCAGCTCTTCTGCATTTGGTAATACGGCCGTTGCCAGTGGTTCACAGTCTACGGCCGTGGGTAACGCTTCTTCCGCCAGTGGCAGCAATGCTTCTGCTCTGGGTAACTCAGCCAGTGCTGGCGGTGACAATGCGACAGCCTTGGGTAACGATGCCTTTGCCTCTGGCAGTAGCGCATTAGCGGCGGGAGACGGTGCTAATGCGTCGAATCAAAATGCTGTTGCGTTAGGTAATGGCACGTTGGCCGCGGGTGACAGCGCGCTTGCGGCAGGTGACTCTGCCAACGCTTCTGCTTTGAATACTGTGGCTCTCGGCAATGCTGCGTCCGCGACCGCAGACAGTGCCCTGGCAGCTGGCGATGGGGCAAATGCGTCAGAGCTGAATGCATTAGCGCTTGGTAACGGCGCGACAGCATCTGGTGGCAGTGCCATTGCCACAGGTGATGGGGCTGCTGCTTCGGCTCAAAACGCCGTTGCGTTGGGGGATGGCGCCAATGCTTCAGCAGACAGTGCATTTGCCGCGGGTGATGACGCTGCTGCTTCCGGATTGAATGCGGTGGCGATCGGCGACAGTAGCACTGCCAGCAATATAAACGCGGCAGCAGTTGGCTCTTCAGCATCAGCGAGTGGTGTCAATGCGGCAGCTTTTGGCAATTCAGCAAGCGCGAGCGGAGCTAATGCGGCTGCGATTGGCAGCACAGCATTGGCATCAGGCAATAACGCTGCGGCGCTAGGCAGTTCAGCTAATGCCAGTGCCAACAATGCGGCGGCTGTTGGCGCTAATGCATTAGCCAGCGCAGAAAACGCCGCGGCGATAGGCAATCAGGCAAATGCGAGTGGTAACAATGCAGCTGCCGTGGGTAATGGCGCGACTGCCAGTGGCAGTAATGCTGCCGCCATAGGTAACAGTGCAGATGCCTCAGGGACGGGTTCACTAGCTGCTGGTGATAGTTCAATCGCCTCCAATACTAATACGGTGGCACTCGGCAATGACGCCAGCGCCTCTGCAGACAGCGCCCTGGCGGCAGGTGATGCAGCATCGGCTTCGGCACTGAATTCAGTCGCATTGGGTAACGGGGCCAGTGCTTCTGCAGATAGTGCACTGGCTGCGGGAGATAGTGCGACAGCATCTGAACAGAATGCAATTGCTCAAGGTAATGGTGCAGTGGCTTCAGGTGATAGCGCGATTGCAACGGGTGATGGTGCAAATGCATCTGCAGTTAATGCGATTGCTGTGGGTGATGGCGCTGACGCTTCTGCAGATAGCGCCCTTGCGATCGGGGATGATGCGTCTGCTTCTGCAAGCAATGCCCTGGCGCTGGGTGACAGCACCGCTGCCACAGGCAGCAACGCTTCAGCGCTGGGTAATGCGGCTCAGGCCAGTGGTGCTAACGCAGCGGCACTGGGCAACCTGACGAATGCCAGCGGAGACAATGCAGCTGCATTAGGTAATGCAGCGTTGGCAAGTGGTAATAACGCGTCAGCACTGGGTGATAGTGCGAATGCCAGTGGCGCCAATGCAGCCGCATTGGGGCATTCATCAGCTGCATCTGGTACGGATGCGACTGCTGTCGGTAGCCAGTCTTCCGCCACAGGTAATCAGTCTTTGGCCGCAGGAACTTCAGCATCCGCCTCTAACATTAATGCGGTGGCGTTAGGCAACGGTGCCAGTGCTGCTGGAGATAGTGCTTTGGCCGCTGGTGATCTGACGTTGGCCGATGCGTTAAATGCGATGGCAATGGGAAACCGGGCCCGCGCGACAGCTGACAGCGCCATTGCTACAGGCGATGGTTCTGCAGCATCTGCGCAGAATGCAGTGGCGCTTGGCGATGGTGCTGCCGCATCAGCGGATAGCGCATTTGCTGCAGGTGATGATTCAGAGGCAAGTGGTGTGAATGCGGTCGCAATAGGCGATAGCGTTAACGTCAGTGGTGAGAATGCCGCCGCAGTGGGCAATGCAGCCAGCGCCAGTGGCCTCAATGCATCGGCAATGGGTAATGCAGCCAATGCCAGTGGTTATAATGCAACAGCGATTGGTAGTACAGCCAGCGCCAGCGGGACTAACACTGCGGCACTGGGTAATAACGCCAGCGCGTCGGGTAGCAGTGCTTTGGCTGCGGGTGATAGTGCCAGTGCCTCAGCATTGAATACAGTCGCTCTTGGTAATGATGCAAGCGCTTCAGCTGAAAGTGCACTCGCCGCAGGTGATGGTGCGCAAGCTTCAGAGTTGAATGCGCTGGCGCTGGGTAACGGGGCTGTGGCGTCTGCCGACAGTGCCTTGGCTAGTGGTGATGGAGCCAGTGCCTCGGCCGTTAATGCAGTTGCGCTGGGCGACGGTGCGTCCGCTTCCGCCGATAGCGCCCTGGCCGCTGGTGATGATGCGCTGGCCTCAGGTGTGAATGCTCTGGCGCTAGGTGACAGTGCCAATGCCAGCGGCAGTAGTGCTGCGGCATTTGGTGATTCAGCCGCGGCAAGTGGTGATAACTCAGCCGCGTTGGGGACATCAGCCTCTGCATCGGGTACCGGCGCCTTGGCTGGTGGTTACAATGCAAGCGCGTCAGCTGCGAATGCGTTGGCTCTGGGTAGCGATGTCTCAGCCAGTGGCGAAAACGCGATTGCCGCTGGATATTCAGCTGAGGCATCTGAGGTTAATGCTGTTGCTGTTGGTAATAATGCCGCAGCCAGCGGGGATAGTGCGCTGGCGTTGGGTGATTCCGCGATTGCCACAAAGACTAATGCTCTGGCAGTGGGTGATGATGCCCAGGCGACCGGAATCAATGCGGCCGCACTGGGTAACGCCACCGAAGCATCAGGTGAATATGCAACGGCGATAGGCAGTCAGTCAGTTGCCTCTGGAGCAAATGCGGTAGCGCTTGGTCGTGGCGCGGATGCCAATGAGAAAGATGCGTTGGCGATGGGGACAGGTGCTCGTGCGAGAGCGGAAGGTGCGTTGGCTGCAGGTCGTGACTCTGCAGCAACTGGAACAAATGCAGTAGCCGTGGGTAATAATGCGATAGCTCTCGAAGCCAGTTCGACTGCAATTGGTAATGGTGCCAGGTCAGAGTCAACGGCATCATTGGCATTGGGTCGAAATGCCTTGAGTAGCGGAACCAGTGCTATCGCTACTGGTGATGGTGCGGCAGCAACAGCTAATAATGCGATAGCAACAGGAAGCAGCGCAAAAGCCGCCGCTGAAAATGCCCTGGCGATCGGTAATAGCAGTGTGGCGAGTGACAGTAGTGCATCCGCTGTGGGTGACCGTGCCATCGCTTCCGGTCAGCAAGCATTTGCTTTGGGTGCTCAAGCACGGGCCGTTGCAGAAAACTCCTTTGCAGGTGGTACTCAGGCGACGGCAAACGGTAGTCATGCTGTTGCTCTGGGTGGGTATGCCAATGCCTCAGGGGGGAATGCATTTGCTGCCGGGGTCAGTGCGAATGCATCGGGTCAAAACAGTGCTGCGATTGGCACGGGGGCTGTTTCATCAGGTGCAAACGCCCTCACTTTTGGCAACAACGCCATGGCGCAGGGTATGCAGGCGCTCGCGCTGGGCCAGGCTTCAAGAGCGGTGGCTGATCATACGATTGCAATTGGTGCTGGGGCCAATGCTAATTCTCAACAGAGCATTGCCCTGGGGCAAAGCGCTCAGGCAATAGCCAACGGTGCTGTCGCTGCCGGTGCAAATGCTCGCGCTGTCGCGGCAGATACCGTTGCCATCGGTCAGTCAGCGATAGCCGCTTCGGAAAACACGGTAGCGATTGGTGCCAATGCCAACGCGATGGCAGTCAACTCGATTGCCTTGGGTGAAAGCGCCGTTGCTCATGCGGAAGGTTCCTTTGCCGGTGGACGCAATGCCGAAGCTGTAGGTGTAAATTCATTGGCACTGGGTGACAGTGCAGTCGCACTTGGCGTTAATTCAGTCGCTTTGGGGGCTGGTGTCACAGCAGTAGAGGACTACTCAGTCACCTTTGGCGTCAACAATGACGTGACCGGGCAAAATGCCCTGGCAATGGGCTCGAAAGTCAAGGTGGAAGGTGGCATTGAAAACTCGGCTTTGGGAACTAACCTTGATATCAGTGGTGGCTCCCATAACACCGTGATGGGTAATAACATTACAGTGCGGGGCAGAAACAACTCAATTTTCGGCGACCCGGTGGTGGTGACCGGTCAGTACAATGTTTTCGGTGTCTCTGGTGATGGTTATATTACCGGTAACAATAATGTGGGGCAGGTGACAGGTAACCCGGAAATAGTTGGTAACCACAATGTCGGACTGGGTGAGAATATCAAGGTCGATGCCAGTTCTGCTGTTGCCATTGGTCATAATGCCCAGGTGTCTGAGGATTCAGGCGTTGCCATTGGTCATAATGCGCAGGCACGAAGAGCAAGCTCTGTGGCATTGGGCTCAGGCTCCATCGCGACTGAGGAGTACACGGTCTCGTTAGGCCAGCGTGGCTTCACCCGCCGCCTGACCAATGTGTCATCTGGCATTGATCTGAGTGATGCGGTTAATGTTTACCAGATGAATGCGGTTAAACTGGAAGCCCGTCGCGGTATTGCGGCGGCAGCCGCAGCGGCGAATGCGATCACGCCCTCTGCTCCCGGTAAGACGACGCTCAGTGCCGGTTATGGTAATTTCAAGTCAGAAAGTGCGGTTGGCTTTAATGTCAGTCACTGGCTAAGACTTAATTCGGAAAATGCGCGAGTAATGTTCAGCGCAGGCGCGGCATTGGGTGAGCGAAGTGATGACTCGCTATTCCGTGCCAGCGTTGGTGTCGAATTCTAGGCTTATCCCCAACGTCAGGCCCACCCAGGATATGGATTGTCCGGGTGGGCATTGACACCTTTCAGAAACCTTTTTGTCCTGGCGACTGACTGTTCAGCGCTGAGAGCTTGCCTTGCCCTTCATTTCGTTGTCACAATCGTTTCATAAACTCTATGCTGAACCAATCTGTCGCTGGCAGTTTTATGCCAGCTTGATATGCTTTTGTTAAACAATACAAAGAACTTAAAAAGGACTACACTGATGAATCAAGCTAAATCTGCTTTCTGGTATGGGGCATTTTTCATGACGTTGATCAGTAGTGTGGTCAGTCTCTCGCCAGCGATGGCGCAGCGCGATGGCGCGGATAAAGTTGTCATTGCTCACCGCGGTGCCAGTGGTTATCTGCCAGAGCATACCTTGCCAGCTGCAGCAATGGCCTATGCAATGGGTATCGATTTTCAGGAGCAGGACGTGGTGATGACCAAAGATGATCAGTTGATCGTTTGGCATGACCTGACACTGGACCGCAATACGGATGTTCGGACGCGCTTTCCTGACCGGGCCCGAGATGATGGCCGTCATTACGTCATTGACTTCACACTTGAGGAGCTAAGACAGCTTAACGTCACCGAAGGCTACCGGCTGGATGAGAATGATCAGGAGCACAAGATTTACGAAGATCGCTTCCCGATGTGGCAGTCCCGGTTTCAGGTGCATACCTTTGCCGAGCAGTTGGAGCTGATTCGCGGGCTCAATCGATCGACTGGACGAAATGTCGGTATTTACCCTGAATTAAAGTCTCCAGCCTTCCACCATGAGCATGGGAAAGACCTTGCCACAGCAGTGCTCACGGAGTTGAAACGTTTTGGTTATACCAGTAAAGACAGCAATGTTTATGTTCAGACATTTGAGTTTGATGAGTTAAAGCGAGTCAAGGAAACTGTTTTGCCTGAATTGGAAATGGATCTCAAACTGGTGCAACTCATGGCAGGTAGCGATGAGTACGGTTGGATGTTGGCGCCAGGCGGGATGCAAGAGCTTTCACAGTATGCGGATGGTGTAGGCCCGGACAAGTCGATGATTATTCTCTCATCGTCGACAAAGAACGAATTAATGATCAGTTCCCTGGTCAGGGATGCCCACCAGGCAGGAATGGCAGTGCACCCCTACACCTTCAGAAAAGATGAGGGTCAAGTACCGGAATATGCCGACAGTTTCGAGCACATGCTTGAACTGTTCCTGTTTGAGGCTAATGTGGACGGCGTCTTTACCGATTTTCCAGATCGGGCAGTGCATTTTATACAGCAGCATCGTTGATTCTCCAGGTGCCTGGTTGCGAAGTGAGGCGAACAGGGTGGTAAAATTGCTGTACGCGGGCCTTTTGCTCGCGTATAATACCCGCCCTTTTGATCATTTCCCCCTTTTACGGCCGAATTCATCGCGCCGCGCAGGCAATCAACTATGTCAACGACTGATTCAGGGTCTTCTAGCGACACTGATACGGGCTCGGGTTTTGCTGAGCTGAACCTTCCTTCATTTCTCTTGGAAAAACTGGAGCAGATTGGTTACGAAAAGCCGTCTCCTATCCAGAAAGCCACGATTCCAACCTTATTATCAGGCCAGGACCTGATAGGCATGGCCCAAACCGGCACCGGTAAAACGGCAGCGTT
>Ga0310345_10003105_pt1 | contig 16082 bp, 10 predicted proteins | sample HC15DNA20500_MG_FD_204667 | JGI IMG/M metagenome (GOLD analysis project Ga0310345, IMG submission 204667) | Marine microbial communities from station ALOHA, North Pacific Subtropical Gyre - HC15-DNA-20-500_MG | ecosystem: Environmental > Aquatic > Marine > Oceanic | place: Pacific Ocean: North... | reverse complement strand
CACCGGCTGCTAGTTCTCTATCAGTTACTACATCTGAATTAATCTTTCCTGTTGTTACGGCATCGGCTGCTATTTCATTTGCTGTGACTGCGTCTGTTGCTATTTCAGAACTACCAATTGCGCCTGCCACTATTTCATTTGCTGTGACTGCGTCTGTTGCTATTTCTGCTGTACCAACTGCATTGGCTGCAATTTGTGCATTAGATGCAGTACCTGTTAAATCGCCACCCATTGTTGGGTCTGACGTCATATCAGCAAAAGTTAAATTGCCTGAACCATCAGTTGTTATGGCTTGTCCAGCAGTACCACCAGTGAGCTTAAACTGTGCAGTAGTAAATGCCATACTATGGCCAGTTTCAAAGGAAATTTCTGTTCCTGTCGCTGCCCCTATTTTGTTTACAAGAAGTGTGCCTGGCATATTATAGTACCCTTAAAATTCCTGGACCATCTACTGTCCATACTGCTGGTGATGTTACTGTAATAGGTCCAAAAACAACTGCATTTTCATCTACAGGTACTGTAGTTGTAATACTTGCAGTAACTTCATTCCAGTTGTTATAACCTTTACCTGTATTTGGTCCCCATTCTTCTGTTGTGCCGTCTGTTGTTAAAAATTTATTTTCATTTCCTGTTTGTGCAGGAAGTGAAAACTGAGCAACTGTATCCCAACTCGCATTAGTGCCGTCTGTTTTTAGAAACTTACCTGTTTGTCCTGTTTGACTTGGTAGAGCATCAACAGCACCAAACGTTAAATTACCTGCACCATCGGTTATAATTGCTTGGCCGGCTGCGCCACCTGTTATTTTAAATTGGGAAGCAGTACCAGTAATAGTTTTACCGGTAATAATAGAAATATCTGTTCCTGTTCTGGTGTCTAAACTATTGACTCTTAATATACTCATAACACTATTTATTAGAGTTTAATAGTTCTAATAATAATATTATTATTAAGGTTTGGGGTGTAATGCTTTAATTTCTGCTATGTGATCCGACCATGTTGTTGTACCATTTACAGAATCCCAATATTGCATATCAAGTTGATCTGAAAGTTCTGCATAGGCTTTAGCTCGGTTTCTAGCATATTCCTGTGTATTGTGTTCGGCTTCTAATTCTGCTTGTTTAGCCTGTATTTGTTCTACAGTTATATTATTAGGATTACCAGTTGGCCATTCTATCCGAGTTATATCTTCGCCGCGAACTGTTACTTCGGCACTAGAATCAATTGCAAGAATTGCATCAATAATTTTAATCATGCGCCTATCTCCATTAATGTCATAGTAGCGGCTTCGGATGTTGTTTCATTCCAAGATACACTGTTATGCTCATTTTTGATTTGCACTGTATAGGTTAGTTGAGACGTACTGTTGGGACTATGTAACACTGTGCCGACACAAGCACCTGCTATTCTATTACTGCTACCACCATTAGGTTGAAAACCTGTACCTCTAATAAACCGAGTCGGGGTGCCACCCGGGAATGCAGTTGATGTTACTGTTTCATACAACTGATACTCAGGGAAATATTGGTTGCCATCATTATTTCGATAACCATAACCAGTGCCAGCAAACATAACTAAGACCTTACTATCGGTTGCAGAACAAGTAATTGTTGCAACTGTATCAGTGTTTGTCCAAGATCCAGATGATGTTTGTAGTCCAGCCCCATCATCTTGAACATGAATTACTTGCAATACTTTTCCGCCTCCACCTGATGCTACTGTATCAAATGACAATCCACCTGATCCATCTGTTTTCATAAATTGTCCGGCGGTGCCACCGGTAATCTTGAACTGAGAAGCTGTTCCGGTAATAGTTTTACCGGCTTCAATTGCTATTTCAGATCCTGCATATGGTCCTAATTCGTTTGTAAGAAGTTTGCTCATAGTTATATCCTAACATTTATATTTATCATTATAATATTTTAACTGTTCCGCCGCCAATTGACCATGTATTACCTGTAACAATAGAAATAGGTCCTACGACTCCTGCATTTTCTGAAGCCAAAACAGTAGTAGTAAAAGAAGAATTAATATCACTCCAATTTTTAAAGAAATTATTTGGTGTTGTAATTTCTGGACCGGGTACAGTTTCCCATGCCATATTACCTGCAAGAAAAGTAGAAGATGTTGCTGTACCGGTTGTACCTAATTCAGTTGCACCAACTGCACCAGATGCTATTTGTGCATTAGAAGCGGTACCTGTTAAGTCACCACCCATTGTAGGGTCACTGCTTCCTGATACACTACTAAAAGATAATCCACCCGAACCATCTGTTATTAATGCTTGTCCAGCAGTACCACCTGTAATTTTAAATTGTGAAACAGAGCCAGTAAGAAATCGTCCAGATACTAATGCAATTTCAGTACCTGTCCATGTTCCTATTTCGTTTACTAGAATTTTGCTCATTTATGCTCATTTCTCATTAATCTATTCAGTATAATTATGGTAATTAACTCCACCCCAACGCTACTGCGTGAATTCTTGTTTCTTTAGTTGCTGATTGATTCAGTGTTTTTACTCGATAACGCATAGCTGTACCTGATGCTGATGTTCTTGTTACATCGTGAGCTGTAGCTATGTTATGAGTACCAGTGGTGCCTTGATTTGCAAGAGTCATAGGTGTCCAGTTTGAGCCGTTGTCTGCGCTGAATTCAGCGGAGATGTCATTCGCTAATACGGAAGTGCCGACTCCATCAGACCAAGTTAGAACAATGTCTCCTTTAGTGGGAGCGGCTAGAGCTGTAGTGGCAGTGGATACTAAAATCATATTGCCTGTTACAGCGGAACCATAAAACTGCATCTCCAGACGCCGACCACCACCATTAGTTGCGGCACCAGAAACGTATATCGCTTGGTAGTAGCGATATGAAGTAGTGTTTGCGGTCATGGTGCCATGAGTATCTGTTTGTACAGTGCTGTTATTAGTATTCCCCAGCGTCCATGTACCCCCTATATCTGTCCAAGAACTAGCGTCATTAGAACCTTGCCATTTGAAAAGACCCTCGCTAGTACCCTGATTGTATGTCCACCTAGAATTGGTATACACCTTTGAATTTCCAGCACCATGATCGAATCGGATATACCCAGTCCCGCCTGCATCAAACCACGCACCGCCTGCCGCATCATATGTGGTAACACCATTAACTAAATACTGAATACTATTTTCACCTGAGTGCCAAGGCATATCTGAGGAAACGGTTAGTAGATTTGCACCACTCATCCTATCCCCAACAAACCAACCAGCGGCTTCCGCTCCGCTCATAAACTTACTAGTGGTGTTGTGATACTCACCTGTTGAAGTGCTGAGATCGAGCCCTGCCGTTGATTCAAAGGAATCGGATGTCTGGTCTACAAGGTTATACTTAGCTAGGGAACCGTTTGATGCAACTTGAAATCCTAGAAGCGCGATGTCTTCTTTAAGGTTATTATCATCGAACTGGGTAACATGTGCTGTTACCGACGCCGCCGGCAATGTAACTGTTTTGCTTGATATATCAAATGTTGCTGCCACTTCAGTACCACTCACTGCACCAGCTGCAATCTGTGCATTGGAAGCAGTACCAGTTAAATCTCCTGCCATTGTAGGATCATGAGATACTGTTTCCCAAGTTGCTGTTGTGCCATCTGTTTTTAGGAATTTATCTGCATTTCCTGATTGGGTTGGTAACGAATCAACTGCTCCAAAAGATATGCCGCCCGAACCATCTGTTATTAATGCTTGACCAGCAGTACCGCCTGTTATTTTAAACTGTGAAGCAGTACCAGTAAGAGTTTTACCGGTTTCAATTGTTATATCTGTTCCGGTCAGTGTGCTTATTTCATTTACTTTAATTCTACTCATTTTATAATACCTTTAAAGTTCCATTGATAGACCAATCTATACCAGTTGCAACACTAATGGGTCCTACAACAATAGCATTTTCTCCTGTTGGAATTGTTGTTGTTGTATGTGCTATAATAGATGCAGTATTTCTATATCCACCCATTGAACCAATAATTCCATCTACAGGAGTTAAAGAAATGGTTGTACCACTATTTGGTTCTAATTCGTTTACTAAAAGTTTACTTGTTGGCATATTATGCTACCTCATATCTTATTACTACAATACCAGATCCACCGCCACCTGCCCAGTGAATTTCATTACCAGAACTACTATCAGGATCAGCAGTTCCACCGCCACCACCGCCAGTGTTTTCTGTGCCTGGGGTATCACACGGATCGCCATGCCGATTGGCAACTCCGCTTGGACCACCATTTAAACCATTAATACCTCTGCCACCACCACCTAAACCACCAACTGACCGACTGTTGTTTGCCGCGGCACTTCCGCCACCGCCCCCACCGCCATAATATACTTGAGTACCATCTAGAAAATCATTTTGTATTCCAGCACCACCGTCACCACCCATATCACCACCACCATTGTTGTTGCCTTGTCCATGACCAGTATTATCGTTACTGCCGGCGCCTCCGCCGCCTCCACCACCACCGTTGCCGGAACCGGTATTACCAGCACCTCCGGAGGTGCCATAAGTTGTCCAACCCGAAACTGTTGGTTTAGTAGTAGCACCACCATCGCAATGTCCACTATTCGGACGTGATCCGCCACCTCCACCACTACCACCTGCGCCGCCACCATTACCTGCAGGAGGTGTACCGCCCGAGCCATCAGATCTACCACCTGCTCCACCACCCGGAAGGGTTATCATTATAGCAGAAGAAGGATCAGTTATTACTGTATCTTCTCCTGGTAAACCAAAACGGTTGGCGTCGGTACTTCCCGGCCATTGTTTCCAAATTCGATCAGGTTCTGCATGATATGCACCGCGGCCAATATCTAAAGAATAATTTCCAGTTGTAAGAGCTAAACCAGTTGCTACTCCGACACAACCAGCACCACCACCACCTTGAGCAGTATCTTGATCACTTTGGACTCTACCTCCACCACCACCGCCTGCTACTGCAAGCATATCAATAGATCCAGGATGAGTACCTGGATTAAATGTTTGTGTCGTTCCAGCAGTTGTAAATGTATGTACTTTATAATTTGTTCCACCCGAACTATAAGTTGTTTCTGTACCACCACTAGCACCATTAAAAACACCATTAACTGTAATACTAAAAGATCTAATTGTTATGTTTACACCAGTACTATCAGTTGCCTTTACATCAAAACTATAAACTGTTGAACCACCAAGAGGGGCATTAGTAGGATCACCTGTAATAGCACCACTGGTTCCATTTAATGTTAATCCGGCACTTGTAAGAGTATTAAAATGGACTGTATCCATACTAAATGAAACTACTTGACTATCTGGATCTGTTGCTACTAATGTAAAATGTGTACCAGTTGCATCATCGTTAATTGCACCTAAACTACCGGCCAGTGTTGTCCACACAGGCACGCCGCCTGCATCTAATACATTTGCTTGTATTGCAACACCGCCACTAGGTAATGTTAATTTAACATCATATGGTTCGAACTCTACTGGAAGTTCAGGTGTTACAAAATCTATTTGTCCTGAATTAACAAATGTTACTGCTGAGGGTACATGTACTGAACTATCAGAACCTATTAATCGTACTGTTGAACCGTCTTGAAAATTAATACCAGAAATAGTTATATTTGTACCAGCTGCAATCGAGGTTGTTGGGGAAACACCAGTAATAGTAGGTACTGATCCGGCAAAACCAACCCATGTACCATCAAGATAATGTTCAAGTTGCATGAGTTCAGAATTAACACGTATATTACCAGTTGCTGGACTTCCAGGACGTTGTGCTGTTGTTCCTACAGGTATATCAAAATATCCTGTTGATGTGGCTTCAGTATCATATCCTCCGCCCGATGCAACTGGTTCCCAAGTTGCAGTTGTTCCGTCTGTTTGTAAATATTCGCCTGCTTGTCCTGTTTGACTTGGTAATGCATCTACTGCTTCCCATGTTGCAGTTGTACCGTCAGTTGTTAAAAATTTACCTGTTTGTCCTGATTGTGTAGGTAAAGCATCTACATCACCAAAAGATATATTACCAGAACCGTCTGTTATTAATGCTTGTCCTGCTATACCACCAGCAATTTTAAATACACTAGCGGCAGCAACAAGAGAATGTCCTGCTGTAATAGTTATATCAGTGCCAGTTGCGGCCTGAAGTTCATTTACTAAAAGTTTACTTGCCATAATATAGTTCTCTTATATATTTATTCGTTCATAATATTACTAATGTGCCATTAATTGTCCATTCTGCTGTAGAATTAATAGGACCAAAAACAATACCATTTTCTGTTGTTGGAACTGTAGTAGTTGTGGCAACAGTAATTTCATTGTAATTTTTATAATAATTGCCCGGTGTTTCTATTTGTCCAGCATCTGATATCCAATCCGCAGATGTTCCGTCTGTTGTTAGGAATTCACCTGCTTGTCCTGTTTGACTTGGTAATGCATCTACAGAACCCCAACTTGCACTACTGCCATCTGTTGTTAGGAATTTACCTGCTTGAGTAGATTGTGCTGGTAAAGCATCTACTTGTGCAAAAGTTAAGCCGCCGGCACCATCAGTTATTAATGCTTGACCTGACGTACCGCCAGTAATTTTAAACTGTGTTGTAGTACCAATAAGGGTAGTACCAGTATTAATAGTAATATCTGTTCCGTGTCCTGCTTCTAAATAATCTAATTTTAATGTACTCATATATTATCTCGCGTTACTTGTTTTAAATGATGATTCTGCAAATGCCATATACATATAAACATTACCAGCAGTATTATAACCACCATCTGAAGTTCGTATTTTAAAACCGTTTGAAAGAAAATCAATATAATTATTTGTCTTTTCTGCGGGATTTTCGTCTACTGATAGTTGATTATTATCTGGATTGTACCCAGGTCTGCGATTATCGTGTATATCCCAGTTACTAGTATCCGAAACCTCTTTTATTAAAATCCATGCTGGCTTAAATTCAGTCCAGACAACTGTTCCATCTGCATTTCCATTCCCTACAAAGGTATCTATCTTTGAATATCCGTATACGGAATGCCAACAATAAGCTATAAAGTCTTCATTAAGTATATTAGCATATGAACCGGCATATACTCCTAACGTTGTAGGATTAGCATCACAAAAATGACCATTATTAAATGCACCGGGCGAATTGAATTGCGCCCAATTAGTTAAATTACCAGTACCGACGGCGCCATAAAACTCTAACTCACCGACTGCACCACCATTGGCATCGCCTTCAAACAAAATTCTATGATAACGATAAGCAGTTGATGTATCTATTCCAGTACTAACATTATATATAACATCATTTGTAATACTAGTATCCGGATCAGTATAAAGGTCATCCCAATTAGTACTATCTTGTGATCCTTGTAATTTATAATATCTGCCCGCAGTATTTCCTCCAAGACAATAATTGTCGGGTGCATACATTTTAAATTGATGTACAGTTTTAGTTACACCACTGCCCCAATCTTGACCAATCCATGCGCCTGTAGACGGATCTTTTCTTGCTGAATTACTCCAACTAGACTGGTTAGTGTTACCATCAAATGCTGATGCCAGACCTCCATCTTGAGTCATATTACCTATTGCTGTAGCATTTCCAATCTGATCAGTTGCAAGTTTACGATAAGCTCCCCAATGCATTGTACTATCTCTAGTTTTAGCAATTATAAAATCGGGTGCTTGCGAGAGACCATGGCCAATAGTAGAACCTGTAATATTATCTCCTGTATAACTAACAATACTAAATCCAGCTGTTTGATTTGCACTTACTGCACTAGCAATATTACCTTGGAAATTACTAGAACCAGACGAACTAGCGTCGACGGATATAGTTACATCTCCGCCCATAGACCCATGATATACACAATAATAGTATAATTGGTTAGGTGCACCCGAATCTACAACAATTCGTGTATATGCACCAGATTGTCCTGGAGTACCTACATGGGTTACACCAGTTGTATATTCTGATCCTCCGCCAAATGTTCCATCTGCTGTTGTAGAAAATGCAAATAGATGTGAGCTATTAGAACTATCAGACTCATCAAATGTATATGTACCGCCTTTTTGTAAACGCATAGTTGGTTTCGCTGTAGCAAAACCATCAATATAATAATCCATAGAACCAGCAACTGTAACTGTATAAGTTATACTTGGTGTAGTATCGCCTTTCCATGTCCATGCAACATAATTATGACCACTAGTATTAATAGGTGAATTTACATCAACTGTAAAACCGTCAGCTAGTGTAGGTTGACGAATCCATCCTCCTCCTGTATTACCTTCAGCTCCTTGACTATCTGTACTTAAAAGCCAATTACCTCTAACTGAATCTTGTAAAATATGACTATCAGCGGCACTTCTAGATTTTAACCATACAAGATCTGGTTTAAATCCTACTCCACCTACGTTAAGAGGTGATCCTGTACCAGTATAAAGTACTGTATTCATATGCTCACTTGGATCGGTAATTGTTGAAGTTTGTAAATTCTTTGTACAAAGTGCTAAGTGACCTGCAGGAGGAGCATAATAAAAATCCCCTACATTGTTGGCATCCTGTGCTGCCGCGCCGCCTGCTTTTGTACCAGCAAATGTACTATCCTGACCAAAATTTGCCCAAATTGTTGATCCATCAGTATGCCAAAAAATCGGTCTAAGAAACTCATAACCTTCTGAATTTAAATTAGTTCCAGTGTAAAGTAGAACACCATTTTTGTAAAATTTTATTTCCCCTGCATCTACATCAACACCTATTCCACAAATAGTTCCTGATGTATATACAGTACCATTTACTACTGTTCCATATGGATAATTAACACCATTACTATCCCAATACCATATCTTACCTCCAGTTGTGGGTGTAGGATTCGTTGTGCCGGGTCTATCTGCCATTAATAAACCAAATCTTGTACTGTTAGCATCACCATAACATTCCCAATACCATTTACCTGTAGTTGGTAACTCCATAGTAGGATTCCAATAAACATCTCCATATTGATTCCAGTTCTTTAAGTTTCCTTCACTAAATGTAACACTTCCTCCAGAATGATTTCGCCAAATAGCATTCAAAGTCGCAAAGTTATTAATCGGCGTATCTATGCTTTTATGATCGTCTCCTATACCAGATATATAATGATCTTTATTATTGCCTGAACTATCAGCACCATAACCACCTAGCCAATCTCCTTGAATTAATAGTTTAGTATTTGCATCAGTAGTAAAAGGTGTTATAGAAGGAACAAAACTACCTTGATATCTATCTACACCTTTTGTAATACGAATTTCGTCTAAATAATCATATGATGCTTGGGAATAACCAACATTATTTCCAATAACAAGTGGATATCCACTATAATCCCAATTAAGATTGTCTACGCGGCAAGACCCTATAATAACTCCATTGTCCCATAAAGTATGTACACTACCATCTGATGTTACAGCAATATGATGCCATGAATCATAAAAGCCGGTTCCTAAATCAATTTTTATATCAGCAACCGTTACACCATTTTGAGATGCATACCATCGCACCCTTCCTTGAGTATTATTTTCATTGTGTCGTAGCATCCAATAACCTGTACTAGTACCTTTACACATTATCATGTCTTCAACAGCACTTCCTGCTGATCGAGTAAAAACCCACGCTTCTATTGTAAAAGGATCAGTACCAAATTGAAAATCTGCATGGTCTGGTACTGAAAGATAATTACCTGATCCGCCATCAAACTTTGCAGCCGCTGATCCAAATTTCTTTAGGTTTGTTACTGTAGTAATATTACCAGCAACTGAAACCGTATGTCCTGTGTTACCATCATCTGTAAATGTAGTTCCGCCGTCAGCACCATCTAGATGCAAGAGTAATGATGTATTAGCATCTGATGTCCATGCCGCCCCAGGTAATGTGAAAGTTGATGTATAATGAGACGTATTGGAAAACCTAATTTGATCCATCTTACCTTCTAGATACTTGTTACTGCTCCAAGCGTTTGTAAAACCAACATTCCAATCTGTGGCACCCATATCCCAATCATGACTAGCAGTTTGAATACCGATAGCCCCTCCATTCTGCCAAACAGTCCATACATTACCTTTCCGAGTTACAGCCCAATGTACCCACTCATTTAAAGGAAATTCCGTTGTGGGACTTGGATGCACCGGCCAACCCGATCCATCATATATAGCAATGTTAAAAACATTGTTGCCACCTACTGACCAAACCGCAATTCTAAAACCGCCAGCTGTATCTAAAACATTTGTACCTATGAATGTAGCAGCTTCAGACGTGCCACCAGCATTAAGAGTATCTAAAAATGTCCATCCTTCTATCGTAAAGTCTTGGGATGTTCCCCAATCAAAATCATCTGTGGGCGGAATTGTTAAATAATCTCCACTACCATCAAATGTCATAAACGAAGATGTAGTTAAAGGACCTTCTGCATCATAAAAGATTGCAGTACTAGATGAATCCGTAAATGCAGTACCGTCCATATGCATTAATAATACAGTATCTGCATCATCTATAAAAGCTGTTGTTTGTAAATTACTACTAAAATCTGCTGTATATCTAGCAACATTTGAAAAACGAACTTCTTCCATCATACCGTTAAAATATGCTTCATCGTTCGCACTAGAAGACCATCTTCCTATTTCCATCTGACGATTTAATGATTGAGGGGTTTGACTTATAGTACCACTTCCTAACGGAACACCATCACGATATATTGTACAAGTAGTTCCTTGTTTGACAAAAGCCATATGGAACCATTCTTGTGTAGATACACCATTATCTGTTATTTCCATGTTTAATATATTTGTATCATTTTGTAGATACATTTTCCAACGCCATTGATAATTTACACCGGTATTAACATATCTCGTATAATGACCGCTGTGATTACTATGGCTTTGAGCATAAAAAGTATAATCGGATCCTGTGCTAGGTGAATCAGATAACCACATCCAACATTCAGCAGTCCAGTCATTGGTTACAATTTCCCAATCTGCCTCCAGATCCTGTATCATTGATAAGTAATCCCCGGTGCCATCAAATACTGCCATACCATTTCCAACCTTTGGTACAGCATGATGTGTATTATTACCTGCTGTTAAAACATGAGCATAAGAACTACTATCTGTAAATGTAGTAGAACCATCTGTTGTATCACTATGAATTAATAATACTGTATTTGCATCACTAGTAAATGTAGTTTTTGATGGTGCAAAGTCTGCTGTATATCTAGCAATATTTGACCATCTAACTTCGTCCATATAACCTATTATAGAATAATCTGCTCTACCTACAAGAGGAGATCCGGATACCAGTTGTATATCATCATCGTATAAAATACCATTTGGATTAATTGCTTTGCCATCTACATAATAATATAAACGACTACTTCTTCTGACATAAGCAATATGATGCCAATTATAATCATTTAAACCATAAATTTCATTACTTACATGATCTGTACCAGGGGCTTCCCATACATTCATCCTCATACCACTACCCCAACCAGGATGATGACCTACTCCAAATGCGGCAGTAAACCCACCATATGTAAAATATGCAGGATTTCTAACATCAGCATTACTCATATCTATTTCATCACCGAATTGTACCCATTGTTCTATAGTGAAGTCTCCAGTACCAAAATTAAATTGAGGAGCATATGTAACAGTTATATAATCATTAGCAGATGATCCAGATGGTGCTGATCCTGATGTGAACGCCATTGAAGATGAACCAAACTTTGGTCCTGTAATATGAGCATCACCTTGTGCAACTATATTATGACGTGATGTTGTTCTTTCTTGTTTTGCATCACCGCTTGCTGTAATAGGGCGTCCAGTTGCACTATCAGTAAATGTTGTTCCGGTATCTGATCCATCCATATGCATTAATAATACAGTATCTGCATCATTAGCATATGCTGATGTAGGTGGTGTAAAATTACCGCCCCATCTAGCTGATTTTGAAATGCGAACTTCATCCATATAACCATGATACCATCTACTCACGCCCCACGGAGCATCTACACCTATTCGAAGATCAACAGTATTTGAATTATGAGAATTTGAAGTGTACGGTCCTGAATATAAAGTACCATCTACATATAAATTCCACGTAGTACCATATTTTACCATTGCTATATGATACCATTGATTAACATTCAAAGCAGTTAAAGCACCCGCTCCAGGACTACTGGCAGTATTAAAATCCCAACTACCACTTTCACCAACCATAAAAAGTAATTTTCCGCCGCTCGCAAATTGAACATTCCAACCATATGCATCAGCATTATTACAACCAATTAGCATATCGTAATCTTGATAACTTTCAGGATAAATCCAAAAATCAACAGTAAAATCTGTTCCATATGCATTCCAATCTGCAGTTCCTGGTACAAGAATCCAATCACCATTATTATCAAAATGGGCAGATGTGGTTCCAAATTTCTTTTGAGTAATTGATGTATTAGTATCTCCATTTACAGTTACAGAATTTCTAGTTACACCACTAAAATCTGTAAATATAGTACCATCAGCTGAAGTACCGTCAAACTTTTTATAATACCCATTGCCACCATATGTACCTTTATATTCTTTTGGTATCCATTGGTTATTTTTTACTTCAGCAAACTCAGATGGGTGTAATGCAGTACCATCAATAAAGTGAACTTCTGTCATATAACCATCATATTCGGCATCAGGAGTTGAGCCATCTATTGTTCTACAACCTAGCCATTGTTTATAGGTAGAATTAATCCAGGTTTCTTCATTTAACGGACAATCTGGAGAGCCACTTCTTGGTTGTAAAACATTATTTGAATATATTTTAACTCTGTCAGAAGCAATTGGTTGAGTAGAATCAAATGCTAAAACTATATGATACCAAGCCGCCGTGTCTGTAAATAATGAAGAAGTGTTTATCTCAATTGTAGTACCACCACTGGATTGATTATATTGGAAATTAAGACCATTACTATCATTAAATCGGAAAGTATCTCGATTACTACTATCATATCCGGATCCTAGAAATGCTCTCCATTCTTCCAGTCGACCGCCTTGTTTTAACCAGCCGCTCCAAGTCCATGTCCTACGATTACCAGCCGCGGATGGTTTATAATGTAGATGAGAATCACTACCATAATTAAACATCAATGAATTATTAACTTGGAATGACAATACAATAAACGAATATGCTCTGCTTACTGATTGATTTTGTGGATCAGTAACAGTTATTGTAAAGTTATATGTTGTATCGTCTGTTTCTTCTGGTGTAGTTCCACTGACAACACCTGTTGTTGTATTCAATGTAACACCAGTTGGTAATGCACCACTAGTTAAAGCATATGTTAATGGAGCATCTCCTGTAGCATCAAGTGTAATACTAATTGCCGTTTCACCATCAAACTCACCCAATGCGCCAGCTGCTACATTAAATGCTGGCAAGTTAGAATAACTTATATCTGCTGTTGCACTTAATCCACTTGGATTAGTTGCAACAAATCCATTTGTATATGTTGATGCCGCCTTTGCTGGTGTGCTAGGAATAGTTAATTGTGTTGCAGAATCTCTAGTTACAGCAACACTTGTGCTATCAATTACAGTTGTTACTCCTGCTTCAAAACTAGCACCAGTAATAATTAATGATTGTCCACCTGCTGGGTCTAGTGCCGTATCGTCTCCAGGATAATCCAAACTTGTAATAGAAGGTACTGCGTTAACTGTTATACCAAAACTTCTATCTGAATATTGACTTTCTTGATCAGTTGCCCGCATAGTAAAATTATATAATGTATCTGCCGCTAAATCACTTGTACCTGTTCCACTAATAATACCTGTCGATGGAGCCAATGTAATACCACTTGGTAATGTTCCTGATTGTTGTGCATATGTAATTGTTGAATCACTTGTTGCTACTATTGTAAATGATCCTGCTGTTAATTCAGTCATACTGCCTAATATACCAGCACCTGTTGTCCATGATGGAGAGTCTGAATAAGAAACAGATATTGATCCTCTATGTCCACCTGGATGAATTACAACTAAAATATATGTAGCAGATACTAATGCTGGTGTTGTAATTGTTATTTGTGTTGCAGAATCTACTGTTACTGTAGGTACACCAACTGCATTTATTTCTACTTGCATTCCTGATATAAAATTAGTACCAGTAATAATTAAAGTTTCTCCACCAGCTGGATCTAAGTTTGTAGCACTTCCTGGATATGTTAAAGATGTAACAGTAGGAATAGGTGGTATATGAACTGTTACACTAGCCGCCGGCAATGTAACTGTTTTACTTGATAAATCAATAGTAGATGCTATTTCCGTTGTGCCTACAGCACCTGTTGCTATTTCACTAGAACCAACTGCGTCGGCTGCTATTTCACTAGAACCGACTGCGTCAGTTGCTATTTCATTTGCTGTGACTGCGTCTGTTGCTATTTCCGAAGACCCTACTGCACCTGCCGCAATTTCATTTGCTGTAACTGCATCGGCTGCTATTTCTGCTGTACCAACTGCATCTGCAACAATTTGTGCATTAGAAGCAAGACCTGACAAGTCTCCTCCCATTGTTGGATCAGATGTAACATCAGTAAATGACAAATTACCAGCGCCATCTGTTACTAATGCTTGATTTGCTGTGCCGCCAGTAATTTTAAACTGTGCGGCTGTACCAGTTAATATGCTTCCTGTTTCTATTCCAACAGAACTATCAGATGAATCAAAAAATTGTAATTTATTTAATCGTAGTGTGCTCATTTTATACTATTGTCCATGTTCCACCTGCTCCTAATGTAACAGTAACGCCGGCCGCTATTGACATAGGTCCGGCAGTCATAACATTATAATCTGTAGGTGTTGTAATATCAGAAGATACTTCTTTATTATGAGAATTAAGACCGCCTGTAACTTCAGGTAATCCTTCGTTTGATATATTTAATCTAACTACATCATTAGTTTCAATTCCTATTGCAAAATTATCTTTAGTACCAATAGTACTATCTGCTCCCGAACTGAGACCATGGTTTAATAAATCTGCTAACTCTCTTTCTTTTCCCATTTATTATATCCTATTATACTGGTAAAAATCTAAATACAATGCTTTGCCCTGTTAATGGGGCAGTACCAAAAGTTAAAACTGTGGCGGCAATTGTATAATCTGTTGTCGGTACTTGTGCAACACCATTTAAAAATACTAATACATCATCTACTGTATGTCCTGTAGGTATTGCATAATTTGCTAATGTTCCATTTCCTGTAAACGTAGACGAACTATATGACAATGCCGCGGCTGCCACACCTGGAACAAATTTATTACTTGCCGCTACCCATTTTAATACTTCACCATCCGCTGGTGTTGTTGTTGTTATATCAACATCACCTAATTGATCTATAGTTGTTAAATTTGTGTCAACATCGTCTGCAGGTTCAAATTCATTATTAGTTGCATTCCACTTTAATACTTGTCCTGCTGTGGGTGCTGTTGTTGTTATATCTACATCTGATAATCCGCCTATACTTGTTGCCGCTGGTGCACCTGGTTCAAATTCATTATTAGTTGCATTCCATACCAATACTTGACCTGCTGTAGGTGCTGTTGTTGTTATATCAACATCGGCTAAGTTACCTATACTTGCAGCTGTAATGCGTAATGTTGCACGAATATCTGCTCTAGCATCTGTATAAAATAAATTTGTAGTTCCTTCTGTTAAATCATCTGTGCTTGTTGCTGCCGCACCAGGTTCAAATTCATTATTAGTTGCATTCCATACCAATACTTGACCTGCTGTAGGTGCTGTTGTTGTTATATCTACATCTGTTAAATCATCTATACTAGAAGCGCCGCCTCCACCACCTGTTCCTATTGTTACATTAGATTCTAATACATTGGTTGTGGGATTATATCGTAAGTATACATCTGTGCCGCCGCCTCTATCCCATATAATACCTTGTGTTGCAGTTGGTGTAGTACTATCGTATTGGAATGTTAATTCGTCACCTTGTCCTGTTTGTATATTAGCAGGAAATGTTAAGTCTGCATTGCTGAAATGACTACTTACAAT
>Ga0310345_10003104_pt1 | contig 16086 bp, 18 predicted proteins | sample HC15DNA20500_MG_FD_204667 | JGI IMG/M metagenome (GOLD analysis project Ga0310345, IMG submission 204667) | Marine microbial communities from station ALOHA, North Pacific Subtropical Gyre - HC15-DNA-20-500_MG | ecosystem: Environmental > Aquatic > Marine > Oceanic | place: Pacific Ocean: North... | reverse complement strand
AGCGAGCCGATGATGTTGAAGAATCCGATCAGCGCCAGCGCCAGCACCGCATAGCGCGCATCAATGCCCAGATCTCCGATATAAGCGGGAAAATGTGCGGTGATGAAGGCCACCTGGAAGCCGCACACGAAGAAGCCGGAAACAAGAAGAACGAAGGAGCGATGGCCAAAGGCCTCACGCAAAGCTGCACCGAAGGTCTGCTCGAACTGTGCACCCTGTGCCACGCGACCGCTGCCTGCATTGCCAACCAGCGGCAGGGCCAGAAGCGGGATGATGAGCATCGCAGCACTCATATAGATGAGCGTGTCGGACCAGCCGAAGCTGTCGATCATGGCCTGACTGATGGGTGCGAAAAGGAACATGCCCGCCGAACCGGCAGCAGTACCGATGCCGAAGACAATGCTGCGATTTTCCGGAGCCGTGTTTCGGGCAAAGGCGGCAAGCACGATGCTGAACGAGCCCGCTGCAACGCCCAAACCCACCAGAACGCCGCCACCCAGATGAAGCATGGTTGCACTTTCGGCAACCGCCATCAGCGCCAGACCAGCCGCATAGAGAATGCCGGAAAGCGCCAAAACCCGCCAAGTGCCGAAGCGGTCACTGATGGCACCGAATACGGGCTGGCCAATCCCCCACGTCAGGTTCTGGATCGCCATTGCGAGACCGAACGTGGTCCGGTCCCAGCCGCGATCTTCCAGCATGGGCAATTGGAAAAAGCCCATGGCCGAGCGCGGACCGAAGGTGAGCGCGGCAATGATGCAGCCGCAGATCACGATCAGCCAGGGAAAGCCCGGCGTGCCGGTTTCGCTTTTTGCTGCGGCATTCATTTCGTCCATCCTTCAATCATCGTCAGATCGTAGCCGATGCTTTGCCACGGACAATCAAATTCGGATGATGCCACAGATCATTTTTTGTGAAGGGCAGGGCGGCTGGTGCCGCCCCTGCCCGAAAGTCAGGCCGCTGTCGTCTTCACTTCTGCGGCAGCGGTGATGAGATGAAGGTCGCGCTGGGGGAAGGGGATGGAAATACCCTTCTCGTCGAATGCTTTCTTGGCCGCCTTGGTCAGGTCGAGGCGCGTCTGCCACCAGTCCGGCGTTGCCGTCCAATAGCGCAGCGTCACATTCACGGCATTGTCGCCCAGTTCGGACACGAATGTCGCGGGTTCCGGCTCGGCAAGAACGCGCTCGTCATTCTGTGCAAGAGACATCATGGTCTCCTGCGCCAGATCGATATCATCATCATAGCCGATGCCTATCACGAGGTCGTTGCGACGTTCCTTGTTGCGCGAATAGTTGATGACGGATTTGTTCCACAGCTCGCTGTTGGGAGCCAGGACATACAGCCCGTCGATCGCCTTGAGCTCGGTCGCGAAGAGCCCGACTTCCACAATCGTTCCCGCTGTCCCGCCTGCATCCACATATTCGCCGACGCGGAACGGCTTCAATACAAGAAGCATGATGCCGGCGGCGACATTTTGCAGCGTGCCCTGCAAGGCCAGGCCGATGGCAAGACCGGCCGCACCAAGCGCTGCGAGAATACTTGCAGTCTGTACCCCGAACTGCGCAAGGACGGTCACACCTACGAGAATGAGCACGGCATATCGCGCGGTCTTGGACAGGAAGCGGCACAGCGTCTGATCGAAGGAGCGCATCCGCCCCAAGGCTTTTGCCAGTGAGCGCTCCACCACACCGGCTACAATGAAGCCTGCGATGATGAGAACGATCGCGCCGAGGATGGAAAAGGCATAGCTGACGACGAAAGCGCTGGCCGCAGCCACCATCGTCTCGCCCGCAGTCATTATCTGTGCTGTGTCGAACTCCATCGAAATCCCGCCTCCTTGTGCTCGTTACCCGCCTTTTTTCAGGCTCGTCTGATTGCCGCCGTGTGGCAGACTTGAGCGGCTATTGAAACCGCTTGCGATTGTTTCTTCGCTCAAAATTATGTCACGGCGCGATTTTCTCAATTCCCGCGTCTCCTCGCCAGTGCTATGGATTATGAACGCAACGCGAGGCACACCGCACTCAAATGAATGCCGACATACGTCCGGCACGCGCATCCGATCTTGATGCGCTCCTGCAGATCGAAAACAGCGTCTTCACCACCGACCGGATCTCCCGCCGCTCGTTTCGCCAGCACATTGAAAGCAACAGCGCCAGTCTTCTGGTCTGCGAACACGGCAAGCGCATCGTCGGCTATTGCCTGGTGCTTTACCGCGCAGGCAGCGGGGTTGCGCGGCTTTACTCCATAGCCGTTGCCAAGGATGCGGGTATTGCAGGGCTGGGGCGTGCGCTGCTTGCTGCTGCCGAGCGTGAAGCCTACCGGCACGAGCGCCTCATCCTGCGCCTTGAGGTGCGCGAGGACAATTCGCGTGCCATCGAAGTATACCAGCGCGCCGGCTTCCACCGTATAGGGCGCGAGGCGGAATATTACGAGGATGGCTCCCCTGCCTTGCGCTTCGAGAAACTGTTGCGAGGCGATGCCATCACGACCCAGCCTGTCCCCTATTACGAACAGCGCGAGGATTTCACATGCGGACCCGCATGTCTGATGATGGCGATGGCCCGCTTCCAACATGATTTCAAACCCGATCCGGTCTTTGAAATCCGTCTTTGGCGCGAGGCGACCACAGTCTTCATGTTGTCCGGCCCCGGCGGGTGCGAGCCCTTCGGTCTGGCTGTGGCTGCAGCAGAGCATGGGCTGGCTGTCTCGATCTATGTCTCGCAGAAGGGCCCGCTCTTTCTCGATTCTGTACGCGCGCCGGAAAAACAGCGTGTCATGCGACTGGCCCAGCAGGATTTTTTGCGTCGGGCAACCGCGCTCGGGATCGAAACCCATCGTCGCGCATTCACGCTGGAGGACATCAAGGCGGCTCTTGGGTCCGGGCATCTGGCGGCTGTCCTGATAAGCGGCTACCTGATGTTCGGAAAGAAGGTGCCGCATTGGGTTCTGGCCATCGGGTGCGACGACGATCATGTCGTGGTGCATGACCCGTGGGTCGAGGAGGAGAGGGGGGAAACGGCCGCCGACGCTGCAGCCATTCCCATACCCAATGAGGTTTTCATGCGCATGGCGCGCTTTGGACGGAACGGCCTGCGCGCCGCCGTCATTTTGGGAGACAATGGCGCCAAATGAGCTGGGTCATTTTAACGAGCCGACCGGGCGATCTCGACCAGACCGCCACCCCGCACAAGATCATCACGAGCAAGGACTACCTGACCCATCCCTCCCTGTTTCGCGGTCAGGCGCCAAAGATCATCAATCTTTCCAGCAGCTACAGCTATCAAAGCCGCGGCTATTACGCCTCGCTGCTGGCAAGTTCGCGCGGCCACAAGGTCATCCCGTCGGTGGAAACGCTGATCGACCTTTCGGCACGCAAGCTTTATGAGAACGCGCTGCCCGAACTTGAGCAAACGCTCAATCGTTGCCGCAAGGAAATCGGCGGAAGCTTCCCCCAGCGCATCTCGATCTTCTTCGGTATCGGCCCTTCAAAGGCGTGGGATCGCTTCGCGCGGCTGCTCTTCGACTGGTTCCGCGCCCCCGCCCTTGAAGTCGCGATCGAGGACGGGGAATGGGCGACGATCAGGAAGATCGGTTTCCTGCCTCTTGCGCGTATGAAAGAGGACGAAAAGACCCGCTTTCTCGACGGGCTCGACACCTATACCAGCCGACAATGGCGCGACAAGAAGGCCCGCACCCCTGCGCGTTACACCTTTGCGACCCTGATCGATCCGCAGGAAGAACTGCCCCCATCCTCCGTCAGTTCACTGAAGCACTGGTCGCGTATTGCCGAGAAAATGGGCGTCGAGATCGAGCCGATCGGCAAGAAGGACTTGGCACGGCTTGCCAATTTCGATGCGCTCTTCATCCGCGAGACAACTTCGATCTCCAACCACACCTACCGTTTTGCAAGGCGTGCGGAGCAGGAGGGCATGCCAGTCATCGATGATCCCCTTTCGATGATCCGCTGCACCAACAAGGTCTATCTCAACGAACTCATGGCAGCGCATCGCGTGCCCGTTCCGCCTACGGTGATGATTTCAGGCCCCACCGATTTGCAGGCGGCTGCGGACAAGCTTGGCTTCCCGCTTGTCCTCAAGATTCCCGACAGCGCATTCTCGCGTGGCGTAAAGAAGGCCGCGAATATGGAGGAGCTGCAGAAGCTGGCCACCAAATGGCTGGAAGGTTCCGACCTCCTGATTGCACAGAAATATATGCCGACGGATTTCGACTGGCGCATCGGTGTGCTGGGTGGAAAGCCGCTATTTTCCGTGCAGTATCTCATGGCCAAGAAGCACTGGCAGATCGTCAATCACGATCGCCGCGGCAAGCCGGATGAGGGCGGCTTCCGTGCGTTCACCCTGGCGCAGACGCCGGAGCATGTGGTGGATATCGCCGTGCGCGCGGCACGCTGCATCGGCGACGGGCTCTATGGCGTGGACCTGAAGGAGACACCGGAGGGCGTGTTCGTGATCGAGGTCAACGACAACCCCAATCTGGAACATGGCTGCGAGGATGCAGGCGAGAAGGACGAGGTCTGGATCAAGCTGACCCAGTGGTTCCTCGACCGCCTGGAGCGCGCCGGTCGCTAGGGGCCTAGCCTGCCCGCATTGCCTCGATGGCTTCGAAGCGCTTGATGAAGGCAGCCTGTGCCTTGCGAGCGGGCATTGGCTCAATCGGCAGATAGTCCGGATCGACCCCCCGCGGCTGTCCAAAGAAGCGCTCTGCCTCGTCGGACGCGAAACCTGCAAGCTGCGTTGCCTCGAAATAGGCGGCAACCTGATCGGCCCTCTTGATTGCACGCTTCAGCTTCACGTCGATGGTTGGCGGCAGCGAGAAGCGGATATGGATTGCCCGCTGCAGTCGGCGTTCCACCGACTTGTAGTCATCGCCAAGGGTCGCCTTGAAAGGGGAGATCATGTCGCCGATGACATATTCGGGCGCATCGTGCAAAAGCGCGATCTGAAATGCTTCTGGGCCTGCGTCGCGGTTGAGTATCTCGAAAACCCGCTCGACCAGAAGCGAGTGCTGGGCGACCGAAAAGGCGTAGTCGCCATTGGTCTGTCCATTCCAGCGCGCAACGCGGGCAAGACCATGGGCGATATCCGAAATCTCGATATCGAGCGGGGAAGGGTCGAGCAGGTCAAGCCGGCGCCCTGAGAGCATGCGCTGCCAGGCGCGTGGCGGAGCAGAACGCCTCATGCTTCTGGCTCTTTCTCAAGCGAGAAGTTCGCATAAGCCGGAACGCTGAGGCTGAGCGTCGCGTCACCCGCATTCACAGTTTCGCCATTGGCTGCGGCATCGGCGACACGGTCGATGCGCACAAGGGCCAGCCCCGTAGTGCCGCTGACGGTGCCAAGACGGCCGATCTCGCGCTCTCCGACCACAATGGCCGAACCAGATTCAGGCAGTGGAGTGTCCGCGCGAACCTTCACCAAGCGACGCCGGGCGGTCCCGCGGTGATGCATGCGCGAGACGACTTCCTGCCCGACATAGCAGCCCTTGCGCAGCCCGACGCCGCCGCCGTAATCGTAGAGAATGTCGTGGGGGAAGGCGTCACCCAGCTCGAAGTCGCGCCCGCTTTCCGCTACCGCATGTTCGATGCGCAAAGCGTCCCATTCGGCACCGCCCGCCTCAGTCACGCCACCTTTGGCATAACTGCGAAACACCTGTGCACCGCCGAAACGAAGATCGCGGCAGACGGCTGAATCAGATTCTGAACTTTCTGAATCATTATCCCAGATAGCAAGCACAGTCTCTTGATCGGAAAGGGAAATTTCCGCCTTGGCGCGCAGCTTGTAAAGCGTCAGGCGCTTGACGAGGTCTGCTGCAACATCGCCACGCACATCCAGCCGGAAACCGCGATCCTCGAGCCGGGAAATGACGAAATCGAACAGGATCTTGCCCTGCGGCGTCAGCAATGCGCCTGCCTGCGCTTCGCCTTCACCAAGCTTGTCCAGATCGGTGGTAATGACATTCTGGAGCAGGTTTTCGGCATCCTCGCCGGTGACATGGATGACGGCCCGGTCTTCAAATACTCGCCTCGCCATAACGCCCTCACGATCTCATGCGCTGGAAACTGCGGCTATAGCTATGCGTGCTGCTTGAAGGTGGCAAGGGCGGGGCTTGCTCAGTCGCCCGCAACGAAAAAAAGCCATTCTCCATCCGGCGTGATTGCCGTGCGATAGAAAATATAGGCACCGAAGGTGCGCATCTCTTCATAGTCGCCTGCGGTCACCAGCTTGAACAGCTCCACCTTCTGGGCAGCCGTCAGCTCTTCCAGCGGCACGGAGAAGAAATAGGGCCAGACATAAAGCTCCCGCTCCGTGCCCTCATCCAGATGCACGAAACCCGCTTCGAGAACTTCCAGCAGGATCGCCAGGATTTCCTGACCCTCATCATCCCCCGAAATCTCGCGCAGGAACTCGATCGGGTCGCCTTCCAGCCCGCCAAGCGCCATCTGTGTGCGGTTGGCTCCGGTCCCGATCAGCGGGCGCAGATTTTCGATGTCGCCGCTGCGCGCAGCATCCATCAGAAGTTTGCGCATGCGCTGCACGGGCTCCGGCAGGGCTGAAATGTCGTACAGCACGTCTGGAATGGGCGTTTCCTCACGCGTATCGGGGCGCGTGACATTGCCCTCCGGCGGCTCGCCGTTCTCCGCCTCAGGCTTGTCGCCTTCCTGCGGGAGAGGAATCTGTGAGCTTGGGGCAGGGCGTGACTCACCCTCGATCTCGTCATCAAGGCCAGTGCTGGAGCCGGCTGCGGCCATGCTGGCGGCAGTCGTGAAGAGAAGCAGGAATGTTCCCGCCAATAGTGAACGGTGCATCGAGGGCTGGTCCCGGCCAGGATGTACAAAGGCAGATATTCCGTCCGCCTTTATAGCACGGAAGACGTGGAAATCAGTGGCAGACGCGTTCGGCTGCGAAATCGCCGGCCATGACGCGCGTGCGCATCTGGTCCAGGAGGTCGAGGAACTTGTCTTCGCAGCCCATGCGCACGAGCTCTTCCATGGCCGTTTCCAGCGCTTCCTCGGCGATGATTTCAGGCTCTATGCCAGCCCAGAGGCCTTCAGCCCAGGCAGCGCTGTGGCTTGCAGCCGAGCTGCTGCGCTTTTCTTCCTCAAGCTTCGCGTCGATATCTGCGGCAGTCATATGCATGTTTTGAAACTCCACCCGCGCAACCTTACAAACAGACGCTGCGCGTTGATCCCGATTACATCCCCCGCAATGAAAATAGCATGAGCGATGCACTGCTGCCCCAAAACGCACCGGTCGTGGTAAATATTGCGTAAGCGCGGCGCAGATTTCGCCTAATTGCCGTAGCGAAGCACCATTTCGTCGGCAATTTCCGCACCTTCATCCATATATCTGCGATAGGCATGGCGTGCTGATGGCGTGCAGCGGCGATAGATCGCCTCGAAAGAGCGGTAGCCGTGATTGAAGCGCGATATCATGTTGCTGCGGCGGTCCGCCTCCGGCCCCTCGGCCTGTAGAAGCGAGAGCATCCGCTCACGCCAGACGTCGCTTTTCTCGCCGCACAGATTGCTCAGGAAATGAACCGAACCCAATACTTCCGCCAGGCGCAGAAGCTGCTTGTCGTAGGGCGTCTCGATGGCGCGTGCCGACAGCGGTGCCGCCAGGCTGGAAATCGCGGCCAGGGCCAATATGGTTCGTCTCAATCCCATGCCTGCTTGTTGCGTCCAATCCTGCTGCCATGCAAGACAAATCTGTCGTGATTGTTAAGACGCAGGCGGCGCAGAAAGATCTTCGGCAATGTCCAGCGTTGATCCGATCACCGGCATCCGGCGCATCTCTTCCAGATCATACCAACCCGCTTCGCGTGCATCACTGCCCGCGCTCAACTCGCCGCCGGTCATGCCGAGCCTGAATACATCGAGCCGGAAGGGCGGCTTGCCATCCACATTCGGCACCATGATCTGGCAGATATGCTGCGGCGTTGATCCGGTTATGCCGGTTTCTTCACACAGTTCCCGCAGCGCGGCCTGTTCGGGTGTTTCGCCAGGCTCGAGCTTGCCACCGGGAAAACCGTACTGATCCGCATAGGGTGGATTGATGCGTCGGGTCAGGAGAAACTTGCCATTCCTCTCGACCACCACGGCCACCGCGGCTATCTCGTCCAATGCGTGCTCTCCCGACTTGTGACGGTTCCAACTGTCGCATGCCATTGCAAGCATGCCTGGTCCTCCCTACCATTTGCAGGCAGCAGGCTGAAAGGACGAACGATGTGTGGCCGGTTCTCGCTAACCGCTTCGCCTGAAGAGGTGGAAGCGCTTCTGGGCGTGGTTGACGTGGATGCCTATCCCCCGCGCTACAATATCGCGCCGACGCAGCCTGTGCTGATGGCCTGCTCCACGGGTCCACGGGAACCCGGCTCCAATCTGCCCGACCGGGAGGCGAAGCTGGTGCGCTGGGGCTTTCTGCCCTCATGGGTCAAGGATCCCAAGAAATTCCCGCTTATCATCAATGCACGCAGCGAGTCGGTTACCGAAAAGAACAGCTTCCGCGCCGCAATACGTCATCGCCGCGCGCTGCTGCCGGCCTCCGGTTTCTACGAATGGCGCAGGGAAGGGGGCAAGAGCGTGCAGGCCTATTGGGTGCGCCCCCGCGATGGCGGCGTCATCGCCTTTGCCGGCCTGATGGAGACCTATAGCGAACCTGGCGGCAGTGAAATCGACACGGGCTGCATTCTCACCGCGACGGCAAATGAGGAATTCGCGCCCATCCACGACCGCATGCCGGTGATGATCCCACGAGAGGAATTCGGGCGCTGGTTGGACTGCATCAACAACGAGCCGCGGGACGTGGCCGACCTCATGGTGGCGCCGGAGCCCGGCTTCTTCGAAGCCATCCCCGTTTCCAATCTCGTCAACAAGGTTGCCAATACCGGTCCTGAAATCCAGGAGCGCGTGCAACTGGCAGAAACAGGCAAACCTGCCGACAAGCCGGTCGACGACGGGCAGATGCAGCTCTTCTGATCCAGCGGGCGCATGGGCCGAAACAGCTGGATTAAGTGCTGGGGCCAGTGGCCCACTTGCGGCCCCGGTCCCCGGGCGGCATAGGGGAAGCCATGACAGCTTCTCTTCTCGCTCCCCTTGCCGCCGGTTTTCTGCTCGGCGGCTCCCTCATCATCGCAATTGGCGCGCAGAACGCGTTCATCCTGCGCCAAGGTCTGTTGCGCGAGCATGTCTTCGTGCTCTGCCTCATATGTGCGCTGGCAGATGCGGTGTTGATTCTGGCCGGTGTGGCGGGTGTGGGAACGTTTGTTTCCAACTCTCCGCGCCTCATCACCATCGTGACCTTGGGGGGAGGGCTGTTTCTCAGCGTCTACGCAATCATGGCATTTCGCCGGGCGCTTCATCCGGAAGGTATGAGTGCTGCGCGTAACGGCGATGGCTCGCTGCGCGACGCGATTGCGACCTGTCTGGCTTTCACCTTCCTCAACCCCCATGTCTATCTCGACACGGTGGTGCTCATAGGCTCGCTCTCCGGAGCCTATGAAGGGAACGCGCGTGCGGCCTATGCTGCAGGTGCAGTGGCTGCATCCTTCACATGGTTCTTCGCACTGGGCTATGGCGCGCGGCTGCTTCAGCCGTTTTTCGCGCGCCCAGCCTCCTGGCGCATTCTCGACACGCTGATAGGTGCCGTGATGCTCGCGCTGGCCTTAAGCCTCTTCGCGCGGCTGGTATGAGCGCTTCTTCGGCTCTTCCTGCTTTGGCTTGGAGCAGCAAAGCGCACCCCTGACAGCGGCAGGACCGACATTGCGGTACTCTTCCACGAGCTGCGCCTTCATCTCTGGTTTCGCTTCGGTGTTCGCTTGAACTTGGGCCATGATAATTGCCTGGCTATTCCTGTTTCACTTCCTGGCGATTTGCTGAGCGATTCCGTCGAAATCATGTCGCTAACGTCTCAGCGCGGCTCCAGTTCATAAAAAATGCGCCCAGATGCTTAACATCCTGTTCACGATGACTTTCGCACATTCACGAATTTGGAGCTTCAATTGAAGCGAAAGCCGCGCTTGACGCGCGGTTGCATCAAGGCGATAACCACGCCCATGAAAACGCCGTGCACCACGATCTGCATTTGCATTATTGGCTAGCGCCTCACGCTGGTCCGGTCGTTTTCGCCCTCGCTTCCCTGACACGAAAAACGCCCTGGCCAGCCGGCCGGTCACGTGGTTCATCGTCAATGGGATAGGGCATGTCTGAAAACGATCAAAAACTGCGCATCTACAACACGCTCACCCGCGAGAAGGAGGTTTTCGAGCCTCTCGATCGGAAAAACGTGCGCATGTATGTCTGCGGGCCAACCGTCTACGACTTTGCCCATATCGGCAATGCACGGCCTGTCATCGTCTTCGACGTGCTGTTCCGCCTGCTGCGCCACCTCTATGGCGAGGAGCATGTCACCTATGTGCGCAACATCACCGACGTTGACGACAAGATCAATGCGCGCGCCCTTCGCGACTTTCCCGGCCTGCCGCTCAACGAGGCGATCCGCAATGTCACGGAAAAGACGGCAAACCAGTTCCACGAGGACGTGAAAGCGCTCGGTTGCCTTGAGCCGTCGGTCGAGCCACGCGCCACCGATTTCGTGCTGCCGCGCGCCGATGGCAAGGCCGATATGGTGAGCCTGATTCAGTCTCTCATCAATCGCGGCCATGCCTATGCGGCCAAAGGTGAAATCCTCTTCGACACCACCTCGATGGCCGACTATGGCGGCCTCTCCAAACGCAAGCTGGAAGACCAGCGCGCCGGCGCGCGGGTAGCGGTCGATGACCACAAGAAGAACCCCGGCGACTTCGTGCTCTGGAAGGAATCCTCAAGCGAAGAACCCGGTTGGGACGCAAGCTTCACCGTCGACGGTAAGCCGCTTGCCATCCGCGGCCGCCCCGGCTGGCATATCGAGTGCTCGGCCATGTCCGCCGCCTATCTTGGCGAGACCTTCGACATTCATGGCGGCGGGCTGGACCTGATCTTCCCCCATCATGAAAACGAGATCGCCCAGTCCCGCTGCGCCCACGGCACCGACATGATGGCGCGCTACTGGATGCATAACGGCTTCGTGCAGGTCGAGGGCCGCAAGATGTCGAAGTCGGAAGGCAACTTCATCACCATCCACGACCTGCTCCACACCGAAAAATTCGGCGGCCGCAAATGGCCCGGCGAAGTGCTGCGCCTTGCGATGCTGATGACGCATTACCGGGAGCCCATCGATTTTTCGGTGCGCAAGCTTGAGGAAGCGGAGAGCGTGCTCGATGGATGGTACCGTGCTGTCGGTGAGGCGCAGACGGGCGGCATCGACTGTGCAGACACGATCGGCGCCTTGCTGGACGACGTGAATACGACTGGTGCCATCACCGCGCTGCACGAATTGCGTGCCGAAGCGGCCAAGGGCAGCGAAGGCGCCCGCAAATGCCTCAAGGCGAGCGCAGCCCTTCTCGGCTTGCTCGGTCAGACCGAAAGCGAGTGGTTCGCCTCCAAGGTATCGGCGGACACTGACACCGCCAGCCTGGAAGAGCGTGTCACAAGGCGCCTCACGCTGCTCAAGGAAAAAAACTTCACCGAAGCCGACCGCATCCGCGACGAGCTTGCCGCTGAGGGTATCCAACTGATGGATTACAAGGACCCTGAGACTGGCGAGCGTCGGACGAAATGGGAGGTGAAGGGGTAGGAGATGTTGTGCCACCCAACCCCCCTCTGTCCTGCCGGACATCTCCCCCTCAAGGGGGGAGATTGGCGGGGTCTCCCATTTCGCCCTACCTGTCAGCGGTGGGCGCAACCTAGCCTCGTGCCACTCTCCCCCCTTGAGGGGGAGATGCCCGGCAGGGCAGAGGGGGGTGAACTTGGCGCCAACCCCTCAGCAGCCCACTGTGCGGAGATGCCATCATGACCCATTACAGGGTATCGCCCGTAACGCGAAAACATGCCCGCCGCATGCGCCGCGCAATGACCGAGCCGGAAGCCAAGCTTTGGAATGAAATCCGCGCCCACAGGCTTATGGGCCTCTCCTTCCGTCGCCAGATGCCAATTGCGGGTTGCATCGCCGACTTCGCCTGCCCATCACACAAACTCATCATCGAGATTGACGGCAGTCAGCACGCCGAGCCCGAAAACCGTGAGCGCGATCGAAAGCGACAGGCGAATCTGGAGCAGCTTGGCTGGACCATCATCCGCTTCTGGAACGACGACATCCTTCATTCCCTCGACGATGTCTGCAGCCATATTGTGGCTGTGGCGCAGGCGATGGAACTTGACCCGAACCCACCGGAACTCCGCCCATGACCCGCGAACGCCTCTATCTCTTCGACACGACCCTGCGCGACGGCCAGCAGACGCCGGGAATTGATTTTTCGGTCGAGGACAAGCAGGCAATCGCGAAGATGCTGGACGAATTCGGCATTGATTATGTCGAGGGCGGCTATCCGGGTGCAAACCCGACCGACACGGTGTTTTTCGAGAAGAAGCGCACACAGCGCGCGCAATTCGTGGCTTTCGGCATGACGAAGCGTTCCGGCGTTTCCGTGTCGAACGATCCGGGCGTCGCTGGCCTCCTGCAGTCGAAGGCCGACGCAATCTGCTATGTCGCGAAAAGCTGGGACTATCATGTGCGCGTGGCGCTTGGCTGCACCAATGAGGAGAATCTCGAATCGATCAGCGCATCAGTAACCGCCGCCCGCGAGGCAGGGCGCGAGGCGATGGTGGATTGCGAGCATTTCTTCGATGGGTACAAGGCCAATCCGGACTATGCGCTGGCCTGCGCGAAGGCCGCGATCGCGGCGGGTGCGCGCTGGGTGGTGCTGTGCGACACAAATGGCGGAACGCAGCCGGCGGAAATCCGCGAAATCGTGAAAGCCGTTATCGAGGCAGGCATTCCGGGGAAGAACCTCGGCATTCATGCTCATGACGATACCGGCCAGGCGGTCGCCAACTCGCTTGCTGCCGTTGAAGCGGGTGTCCGCCAGATCCAGGGCACGCTGAACGGGATCGGGGAGCGTTGCGGCAATGCCAATCTCGTCACGCTCATTCCCACGCTGCTATTGAAGCCTACCTATGCGGAGCGTTTCGAGCTTGGCATCGCGCGTGATGATCTGGCTGGCCTGACCAAGCTTTCGCGCGCCTTTGATGAATTGCTCAACCGCGCTCCGGATGCGCAGGCGCCCTATGTCGGCGCCTCGGCCTTCGCGACAAAAGCGGGTATCCATGCCTCTGCGCTGCTGAAAGAGCCGGAAACCTACGAGCATGTGCCGCCGGAAATCGTCGGCAATTCGCGCCGGGTCATGGTGTCCGATCAGGGCGGCAAGGCGAATTTCATTGCCGAACTGAAGCGTCGTGGCATTGCGGTGGCAAAGGATGATCCGCGCCTTGATACGCTGATCGCACTTGTGAAGGAGCGCGAGGCTCAAGGCTATGCTTATGAAGGGGCCGATGCGAGCTTCAATCTGCTGGCCCGCCGAACGCTTGGCCAGGTGCCGGAATTCTTCAAGGTCGACAGCTTCCGCTGCATGGTGGAACGACGCTACGACGCCAATGGTAGCCTGAAGACGGTTTCCGAGGCCGTTGTGCGCGTGACGGTGGACGGCGAGGAATTGATGTCGGTGGCAGAGGGGCACGGCCCGGTCAACGCCCTCGATATCGCGCTGCGCAAGGATCTGGGCAAATATCAAAGCGAAATCGCTGACCTATCGCTCACCGATTACAAGGTGCGCATCCTCAATGGCGGCACCGAAGCCATTACCCGTGTACTAATCGAAAGTCAGGATGGTACAGGCCGCAGATGGTGGACGGTCGGCGTGTCGGACAATATCATCGACGCATCGTTCCAGGCCTTGATGGACTCCATCGTCTACAAGCTGGTCACCAACCGGGAAAAGGTCGGCCTCGCGGCCGAATAGTGCATGGCACAATCGACAATCGGGGAGGAGGCGCAGGCTCGCCAAGAGGCGCTGCGCGGTTTCGGCTTTGCCTTCATGGCCTACTTTTTCTGGGGGCTGATGCCCTTTTTCATGAAGGCGGTGGCGCATATGCCCGCAGCCGAAGTGGTTGCTCATCGGGTGGTGTGGTCCGTGCCGCTGGCCGGTGTGGTGCTGATGGTGCTAGGCCGCACGGCGGATGTCGCCGCCGCATTGCGCTCGCCTCGCACGCTCGTCATGGCGGCAATCACTGCTACAGTCATCTCCATCAACTGGGGCACCTATGTCTGGGCGATTTCGGTCGACCGCACTGTAGAGACCGCGCTCGGCTACTACATCAATCCGCTCGTTTCCATCGGGCTGGCAGCACTCTTTCTCGGTGAGAAGCTGACACGCATGCAGATGGCCGCTGTCGGCCTCGCCATCATCGCCGTGGTGATTCTTACGGTGAATGCGGGTGGCCTGCCGTGGGTGTCGCTGGTGCTGGCACTTGCATTCGCCATCTATGGCTTCTTGCGCAAGACCTTGCCCATCGGTCCAAGCCAGGGCTTCTTTCTTGAAGTGCTTTTGATGGCAATCCCGGCGCTGGGGTACATTCTGTGGCTTGAAGGAACGGGACAGGGGCACTTCTTTTCCAGCGACACAAGCGACATCCTGCTACTTCTCGCCTGCGGTCCGATCACCGCCGTGCCATTGCTGCTTTATGGATTCGGCGCAAAGCTGCTGCGCTACTCCACCATCGGCATAATGCAATACATCGCGCCGACCATGATCTTCCTGATCGCGATCTTCGTCTTCGCCGAACCGTTCGATCTCGTTCGCGCAATCGCCTTCGTGCTGATCTGGGTAGGGCTGGCGCTCTATACGCTGTCCATGTTCCAAGAGAGCCGCAAGGCAAAGGCAGCGACGACTGCAGCGCCGCTGCGATAGAATGACGCTGCGACAACCCTCGCTATGACAGAAGCACAAGCTCAATGCGATAAGAGTTTTTTTATTTCATTGAGTGATTGCGATGTTTCGATTGTCTTTCATGACCGTGCTTGTCTGCACATGCTCGGCATTTCCCGCCATGTCCTGCGGTACTTTGCATAACCGTAGTGCCAGTGCCCAGCATTCAGGTGAGAGCATACTTCAGCCGTCAGCAATCGTGCCGACCGCAATACTCCTGAAGCCACGTCAGCTGCCAGCACCGCGCTAGCTGACGAACGTCGCCTACATGCGTTCGATGACCGCTGCCTCGCCATCCTGGCGCTGGGGCGTTGTGGAGAGATAGGACATGATCTCTTCCACCGACTGCACGACCTTCGGGCGCACGCGGTTGGCGGAGTGGATGAAGCCTTCTTCGCGCATATGGTCGAGAAGCGCCATCATCGGGTCCCAGAAACCATTGATGCTGGCAAAAATCATCGGCTTGTCGTGACGGCCAAGCTGCGCCCAGGTCATGATTTCGACGATCTCCTCGACCGTCCCGATGCCACCCGGCAGGGCCACAAAGGCGTCCGAGCGTTCAAACATCTTGTGTTTGCGCTCGTGCATGTCCTCCGTGACGATGAGTTCGTCGAGATCGACAAGCTCGTCTTCTGATGCCTCGCGGTTCATCAGGAAACGCGGAATGATGCCGGTCACCTTGCCGCCATTTTCACGGCAGCCCGCCGCAACCGCACCCATGATGCCGCGGGTGCCGCCGCCATAGACAAGGCTCATGCCCGCCTTGGCAATAGCCGCGCCAAGCTGCCGGCCAGCGGCCATGAAGGCTTCGTCATGGCCCGTGGAAGAGCCGCAATATACGCAAACGGATTTGATCTGTGTCATGGGACGCATTTGCCGTGGCGGCCGCCTGCCGGTCAAGATCAAATGATGTTGCGGGCAAGTTCCCTGCATGAACGCGGACGGGTTTTACGCCTCCCAAAGCTTCAAAAACAGGTGAAAAACCGCTGGATAAGCCTATGTTTATTGTAGCATCTGACAAAAAGGGATAGATCGGTAAGGGGCTCAGGGAACTTACGAAAAATGCCGACTGCTCCGATAAAGATACTGCTTTACGTCCTGGGCGCCCTGGTGGGCGCGACCGGGGTTGCCTATTACGCGGGCGCGCTTGATCCGCTGCTTGACGAAAGGGCGCAAGAGCGCCAGCTAGCCGCAACGCAGGACAGCGCCCAG
>Ga0310345_10003103_pt1 | contig 16090 bp, 6 predicted proteins | sample HC15DNA20500_MG_FD_204667 | JGI IMG/M metagenome (GOLD analysis project Ga0310345, IMG submission 204667) | Marine microbial communities from station ALOHA, North Pacific Subtropical Gyre - HC15-DNA-20-500_MG | ecosystem: Environmental > Aquatic > Marine > Oceanic | place: Pacific Ocean: North... | reverse complement strand
CTCAACGCCCTCCAGCGCCGCCACGCCCTCCTCCCGCATGAACTTATAGCCATGGAGGCGGCCGGATCGGTGACGCTAAGGTTCCTCGTGTCGCTCGCGACTCCTGTGCGTCTGAGAAGGGCGGTAACCAGACCTTCGCTGCGCGGAGCCCTAAAGTCAGCGATGCGCAGAAAGCCGACACCGTCCTCGAGCTGCAAATGTCAACGGGGTCACCGCTTAGGCTCCTTCTCTAATGACAGTTGCCTGCAATCCGGATACGCCCGTAGGTTGAAAGCCTGAATCACCGAAGGAGTGACCTATTGAGAGCATGTCGTGTCAAAGTCAGCGGTTTTCGAGGCGTCAAGGACGCGACGATTATGCTTCCCCACCACGCTGTTCTTATTGGCGATAATAATACTGGCAAGACTACACTACTCGAGTCGCTCGACTTGGCGCTGGGTCCAGACAGACTGAACCGTACACCGCCAATTGATGAACATGATTTTTATGAAGGCCGATACCTCGCCAAGGCAACTCCTGACACATCGATTGAGGGTGAAGACGTCTCACCTGAGGGAGATGACGCTGAGACGGTTGAAGGTAAGCCCGAGAATGTGACGGACGATGCAGCACCGCGCATTGAGATCGAAGTGACGGTGACCGAACTCTCGGAAGAGCAGAAGGCTCGCTTCGGCGACTTTCTCGAATTCTGGGACTCGACCACAGATGCCTTCTACGACCAGCCCGACCCAGCTGGCGTGGACCCAGCCCATGTCGCGGAGGCGCTTCGCGTTACTTTTCATGGTTGGTACGACCCCGAAGAGGATGACTTTGAGGGGCGAACATACTTTTCCCGAAGCCTTTCCGAAGGCGGTTCTCCCGTGCCATTCAGCAAAAAAGACAAGCAGATATGCGGCTTCTTGTATCTGCGCTCGCTTAGAACGGGTTCACGAGCATTGAGCCTGGAGCGGGGAAGCCTTCTCGATATCATTCTTCGGCTCAAGGAAGTGCGCCCGCAGATGTGGGAAGATACCTTGGGAACACTCGCTGAGTATTCTGTTGCCGCCGACCCGGCTCTCGGGATTTCAGGTGTTCTCGAGAGCATCAACAAAGCCCTGAAAAAATACGTCCCCAAGGAATGGGGCGTCGAACCACATCTGAAGGTATCCAATCTGACCCGTGACCACCTCCGAAAGGTGATCACGGCGTTTATTGCCACAGGTGAAGGCAAACATGCTGCGCCTTATTTCAGACAGGGAACCGGCACCATCAACATGCTCGTTCTGGCCATGCTGTCCCAGATCGCAGCCGATAAGCAGAATGTCATCTTTGCGATGGAGGAGCCGGAAACGGCCATCCCGCCCTATGCGCAGAAAAGGATTGTGCACGAAATTCGCAAACTGGCCTCGCAAGCCATCTTCACTTCTCATTCGCCCTATGTGCTTGAGGAATTCGCGACAGAGGAAACCGTTGTTCTTGGTCGTGACCCGGATGGGGCTCTTTCTCGAAAGCCGATTGAGCTTCCTGACAACGTCAAGCTGAAGCGTTACCGACAGGAGTTCCGCACCCGCTTCTGCGAAGGGCTGCTGGCACGCCGGGTCCTGATCGCCGAAGGTCCGACAGAAGCGTCCGCTTTTCCAGTGGCGTGCCGAAGGCTCGCAGAGATCGATCCCGGCACATACAGTTCCCTTGAAGCCTTGGGCATTTGCGTCGTCGATGCCGATGGAGAGACAAACATCCCGGGCATGGCAAAACTCTATCGGGAACTCGGAAAACGCACTTTCGCTTTATGCGACCAGCAGGACGCCGCTAACCAGACCCTGATCGAGGCGGAAGTCGATATCCTGCTCATGCATGCCGAAAAGGGCTTCGAGGATCTTGTGCTGAATGGCACAACCGAAGATGCGCTCAAGCGTTTCGCTGCTCTTCTCGATTGGCCAGGTCACCTAACCACAAAGTATCCGGACCCATCTGCCGATGTTTTCAATGCCCTTGCCGACTATTTCTCGTGGTCGAAGGGGAATTGGGGCATCGCCGACTTCTTCGCGCAGTGCACAGAGGATGAAATTCCGAAGTGGGTGCGAAATGCCTGTGTTCAACTGAAGACAGCCTGCGACCCAGCCCCGCCTTTGGATGGTGCGGCTGAACCCGTCGGCGAGAGTGATGCTGATCCGGGAGCGTCTTCGGATGGATCTGACTGAGAAGCAAATTCAGGTCTTGGATGCTGACGGCCACCTCCTTGTTACCGGAGGGCCCGGGTCCGGCAAGACAACCATTTCCATATTCAAGGCCGCTCAGGTTGCCGAGGCGATCCTCCGGCCAGGGCAAAGGGTGCTGTTTCTGAGCTTTGCCAGAGCGACAGTATCTCGGGTCGTGGAAGCTATCGAGTTCGAGCAAAAAATCCCCAAGGAAATCAAACGCCGTATAGACGTTGAGACCTACCATTCCTTCTTTTGGCGCATCCTCAAAGCGCACGGTTACCTCGCGGGGCTTCCGAGGGGCCTCACGATTCTGACGCCTTCGGCAGAAGCGATTGCCCTTTCCGACATCCGCAATGGTCACGGCGCAGACAACAAGCTGACCGACGCTCAGAAACAGGCAAAGCGAGCGGCGGAGGCGGCTGAGAGATACCGTCTGGCCACTCAAGGGGGCCGCATCTGCTTCGATCTCTTCGCGCCATATGTCGGTGACCTGCTGCATGGGAGCGAGACACTGAGGCGGCTGATGGCCACCACGTATCCCGTTATCATCCTCGATGAATTTCAGGATACGAACCCAGAGCAATGGCGTGTGGTTCGGGCGCTCGGGGTCTTCTGTCGCCTCATTGCACTTGCCGACCCGGAGCAACGCATTTTCGATTTCATCGGGGCCGATCCGGAACGACTGAATCATTTCCGGTGCACCTTTGCTCCAACTGAGATCGACTTCGGTACCGACAACCATCGAAGTAGCGGTACGGACATCGCCATATTCGCGAACGACATTCTGAAGGGCACCTTTAGCCAGAGCTCCTACGCCGGTATCGATTGTGAGCTTTTCGACCCGTTCCCAGATCCGGCCATGACCAAGCTGATTACGACCACCTATGCGGCAAGAGGACGACTTTTAGCGTCCGGCAAATCTGATTGGTCCTTGGCTGTGCTGGTACCGACGAAGAAAATGACCCGTCTCGTGTCTGACAAGTTTCGGGAACCACCGGCCGAAATGCAGCCCATTGCCCATACCGCTGTCGTTGAACTCGAAGCGGCTATTCTCGGATCCGAGATTATTGCGCATTTGATGCAGCCTGACTTGGACGACGCTCATTTTTCCGAATTCATTGATCTGGTCTGCAACTACTTTCAGGGGAAGGGCGGTGATCGGCCGACAAGCGGCGCTCTCAAAGAGGCCGCAGCTGTGCGCAGTGCTTACGACAAGTGGCGTGTCGCACTTGCTGCGGGGAAGAAACCGCATGCGAACAGCATGATACATGCTCTTGCGTCGGTCTACGAGCAAGCTCGCGCAATCGCGTTGACGGGAGACCCTGATAAGGATTGGCGAGCCGTTAGAGCCACGTTGGAAGCAGGGGCGTGTTCCCGGCTGAAGGAAATCGGGTTGGAGGTTCGCAATATTCGTCTCTTGGAGCGGGGTGGCCAATTGCGTCAGGACCTTACACAGGACTGGCGGGATAACGGCTCCTATGCAAACGCGCACGCAATCGTTCAGCAGGCTTTTGTCCAAGAGCATTTCGCGACGGGAAGTAAGCCTGAGACTGGTGTGATTGTGATGAACATGCACAAGGCTAAGGGAAAGCAATTCGATGAAGTAGTCATCTTCGAGGGCTGGCCCCGCAGGGATAAGGGAAAGATCGTCGCAAATCTTGACCGTATCGTACGCAACAATGACCGTGCCGAAATCAATGACGGATCACGCCAAAATTTCAGGGTAAGCGTCTCCAGAGGGCGACAGCGTACAACGATTTTGACACCAAAAGGTGACCCGTGTGTTCTGCTGATTCCTGAAAAGTAGGAGGGAACCCAATATTCGTACGCCCTCGGGCTTGGCAAGCGCATCAAAGGTCCAAATGCTGCCCTTCTTTCGGGGCATTCTGGCGTAAGCGGCGGTAGGGATCATGTCCGCTTATAGTTGATAGCAGTAATCCAGCGTGATCAGCATATAGGGCAGCTCTGGGCCGGAAGCGGACGAGCTCGGCCGAGTGCACACGGTCATGATGTCCGAGAGGGCAAACGGTCACTTGGGCTATCGGCATGTCGTGGCGACCATTGTTGTTGGGTGCATCCTCGAATGCGGACTTCGTGTGGTTCGAAGGGTGGTACGTTGAAAATCGGCACGCGGGAATCTTAGTATAAACAGTATATTGATAGATTTGTTGTGCAGACTTCGTCTCCGCCACTAATCATTCCGGTTTGAATCTGGTCCGATGGCGCTGGGCGCCTTTCGGCAGGCTTTTCAGCAATCTGGCGCGGTCCCTGCTTCCGGTTGAGGAGCGCCACCACGAGGTTGGGCGATGGCAGCGTCAGCAGCAGGATGCGGGTAACGGAGGAGGGCGCTAGCCTCTCGCGCTCGACGACCTCGGCGAAGGTAGCGACTCACCGATTGAGGCATGCGCTTGCATCTGAAGGCACACGGCGTTGTCAGTGTGGTATTGGTCCCCGTGACTGCGTGGCGTCTCCCCGCAAGTGCATTTTTCGCCCGCCGTGCTTCGAAAGCGGAACGGGATAGGGAGCGTCACCGTGTCCGGTATCGGACCTGTCGATCACGCAGCGGCCTCGATGCCGCTGGCCAGGATCTCGCGCGCGAAGGCGCCGCGCCCTTCGGAGGCTGATGTTCAGCCCGAGGCTACGGCGGACAGGCGGTGATCGCCGCCATCGAGGCCATTGGCGCGACCGTCCGAATCCCGAGCCAATCAACGGTCAAGACGGCTGGGAGTGTCGTCCAAGACTACAACAGGATAGAACTATTCTTCACCTGCCTGAAGAACTTCCGCGGAATCACCACGCGCTACTTCAAGACCGCCACTGGCTTCCTTACCGCCCTCCATCTCGCCTCGTCTCGCATCCATACTACGGTTATTGAGTCCACGACATATGCGGTCGTTGAAGTGGTCTTGATCCCTTCAGACGCACGGGGATGGGGTCGTGCCGCGGCCGGACTGCGATCTTGCAGGAGCCGCCCTCGCCGTGGGTTCGCGATCCAGGCGGGCTGAAGATGGCGTTCGCGATGAGACCGCCGATGGTGGGCGCGAATATCCCACTGAGCCGGAGCGATCTGGTCAGGCACCCGGGTGTGCTCGGGGTTTGCCGATGCTTCGAAAGCCGCGCGCGACATCGTTTTTCTTTACAGGTCAGTGTCCGAAACGGTCACATTATCTATATTTGGGATCGCGAGGGCTCGCTGACGGGCTTGTGGCGAAGGTGGGGGGGATTGCGGTGCTATATGCAAATGACGGTGTCGGGACGGTCGGAGCCCTATTGACTTCGAAAGCGTATCGTACAGACAAGTCTGATGCTCGCGACAAGCGGAACTGCGAGTGGCCTTACGAACTGTCGGCTTCCGCGGGTGTTTCGAGCGCCCTAGCTGTTAGAAACGAGCGCCTTTCCGGTGGCAGCACCAATGTTGTTCCGACTTGGGACCAAGCCGCGGACGACAATTCTGGGTTGAAGAAACGTTCTGGTGCCTAGAGAACGCAAGAGCTCCTAATAGGATCCCAACATAGGCAACGCGTGAACCCTAATTTGAGTAATATGCGATGACGATCTATGCCCCGCTGCCATTCGCCTACAACGGAATAGCGCATAGTGCGCAGGGTCCCGGAGAGGCGCGTAGTCATTCTGGCGCGCTACATTGGGGGTGGGACTTTAGCCCCGACGACCAAACGCTATTAGCGTACGGGCCCGGCGTGGTCATAGATCGACGCGACACATTTCCGAGTGGAGTTCTGCCTGCCGGTACCGCCGACTCTGATATAGGGAATTTCATTACTGTCCAGTATGCCCCGAACACCGATCACTCACTCTTCGTAACCTACGGTCACCTTCGTCAAAATTCGATACCGGACTACCTCGTGGCCGGGGTAACGTTCGGGATGGGCGACACACTCGGCGTGAGCGGAGATACTGGCGATTACATTGATTCGGAGTCAGGAACGCTCGTACCTTACTCGAATCACGTTCATCTCCACTTCGGCGACCGCACGGATGGATGGCAAGTCGGGGAGATTGCCGACGGAAGTGCTGTCGCCGGCGACGAAAACTATGTTTCCCTCGAACAATCCGTATCCGGACCAGTCGTCTTTGTCGGCAATGACGACGATGATGTGTTCTTTTCAAATGCGCGCGGAATGGAAGCGCGCGGTGGCGGTGGTGACGACCATTTTTACTCAGGACTCGGTTCAAATCAAATCGACGGAGGTGCCGGCACGAACACGGTCGTATATAATCACTCCAAGCCAAACTATGACATTTATTTCATAGAACGGCCAGCATTCAGTATCGCCGGGGCTGAGCAGGTACTTGTGGTCGAGGGCCCTGACGGTACAGATACCTTGTCCAACATCCAGTGGATCACCTTCCGAGACGCCGGTGGTCCCCCCTTCCAGTCGATCGACGTGACGGCACTCGACGGCTACGGCGACTTGCACATCTCCGACCTCTCAGCCACCGGCAACAGCTACGACTTCACGATGGGCAGTGCGTGGCTGACCAATGCGAATTCCACGCCAGCAGTAGCCACGACCCCGTCCGACTGGGGCATCAACGATCTGGTGCAAGGCGCGCAATCGCTCTGGGACGCTTTCACGTCGCTCTGGACGGTAGGTGTCGCCAACGCCGCGGATGGTTCGGAATTCGTGGTATTTTCTTCGGGGGGCCGGACCGTGGCCGTCGAGAGCAACACGACCGCGCTCGACTTTGGACGCGCGGGCAGCCTCGCCATCGCGGACCTGATCGACGGAGAAGCGCCGGACGATCACGCCAATACCTCGAGCGGCGCCGTTAGCATCGGCAGCGGGGCAATCACCAGCTTCACTTCGGCGCAGGGCACTATCGAGTCTCGCAGCGACGTCGACGTATTCGAGGCGCAGCTTCAGGGCGGGCAGGAATACTCCTTCCTGCTCTGGGCCAACACGACGGAGAACAGCCGGCTGGACCCGGAGTTGACCATCCGGTCCCCGAGCGGGACGGTGTGGCGGAACGACAACCTCACCAACAATACGACGATGGCGTTCCTGACCTTCGTGGCGCCACAGAGCGGCACCTACGTGTTTGAGGCGCGCGGCGTTGGCGACAGCACGGGCAGCTACTGGCTCAACATCACGCCGATCAACATCGATCCTACCGCAAACACTTTGACACCCACGACCGGCCACACTGACCCGGGCAACTCCAGCTGGGAATGGCAGGGGACCGAAGACGATGACAGCTTCCCAACGCCCGGCTGGGACCCGCACAAGGGGGATCTCGACGCCGCCAACCGTCTACGCGGGCATGACGGGGATGACCGGATTGAGGCGGGACGCGGCGACGACATCGTTTGGGGCGATGACGGCGAGGACCGGCTAGAAGGCGGCGATGGCGACGATACAATTCGCGGAGGTCGCCACGATGACCGGATCGATGGAGACGACGGCGATGACCTGATCTACGGCGAAGACGGTGACGACGATATCGACGGGGATACCACAGCTACCCGTGGTTTTGGCCACGATACGATTTACGGAGGCGATGGTGACGACACAATCGATGGGAGCCGTGGTGACGACTACATCAAGGGCGAGGACGATAACGACGACATAGACGGTAATGACGGCTACGACGAGCTTTACGGTGACCGGGGCGACGACACGGTAGACGGCGGCGACGGTGACGACATTGTGTTCGGCGGGCGCGGGAATGACGACCTTCAGGGTGGAGAAGGCCGAGACCGACTTGCTGGCGAAGATGGTAACGATACCCTCGAGGGTGAAGAGGGAGACGACGCGCTCTATGGCGGCGACGACGATGATCTCCTTCAGGGCGGCGAAGGGGACGATCTGCTGCATGGCGAGGATGGCACCGATACGGCCGATTTCTCGGACGGGCGCGATGGGGTCATCGTCAATCTCTTCGACGAAATCGCCGTCAGCAACGAACTAGGAACCGACCGGCTCTACGATATTGAAAACGTCACCGGCTCACGCGGGGATGACGTCATCGATGGCGATCATTCACGCAACGTACTGCGCGGAGACGACAACGACGACATTATTCGTGGCCACGATGGCAATGACACCATCTTTGGCGACGATGATGACGATGTTGTTTGGGGGGACGAAGGCGACGACTACGTCCACGGCGGCGATGATGAAGACGAGGTGCGGGGCGGGTTGGGGAACGACCACCTGTTCGGCGATGCCGGCGACGATCTTCTACGTGGCGAACAGGGTGACGATGTTATTGATGGCGGCACTGGCACCGACACCGTGTTCTTTTGGGGCGAGCACGATGATTTCTTAATCAGCGCCGGTGGCGGCGGCGAGGTCATTGTTGCGGATCTGCGGATAGATGGCCTGGAAGGTCGCGACGTTCTTGCCAACGTAGAGTACATTGAGTTCTTTGACGGCAAGGCTCTGGTCAGTGACCTTCTTGCCGCGCCACCATCCGCAGCCAGCGATACCTTCGAGGTCGCTGGCGACCGGCCTGCCAAGTTGGCTCTACTTGCCAATGACGCCATAAACTCAACAAGCGCGCGGTATGTTAGTGCGGAAGTGATATCTGGGCTGGGATCCGCTTCGATCATTGGTGGGCAATTGATCTATGACCCCGCCGCACATTTCTCCGGATTGCTGGTCGGTCAAACGGCTTCGGTCACGGTTGAGTACACTTTCGCAACCACTGGCTTTCAAACCGCCACCGGGACAGCCGCTTTAACAGTGATCGGAACCGAAGCTGTCAACGTACCGCCCACGGTTTCTGCAATCGACGTTGGGAGCGTGACGGAAAACAGCGAAGTCGTGACAGTCGATCTTCTGAGTGACGCCGAAGCCTCGGACAGCGACGGCGGCACGCTTGGCGTGGCGAACGTCTCAGTGAGGGACCAAGTCGGTGACGCGGTGGCCTACGGCTTGATCGGCACGACGCTAACTATTGACCCCAAGCAATTCGCCGCGGAGCTGTCGGCGGGCGAGAGCGCGACGCTGACGGTGGCCTACGACGTGACCGATGGCCAGGGCGGCGTGACGCCAAACACGGGCCAGCTGGTTGTCGCCGGTCTCGACGGTCCGTTCACTTGGTATCTCGACGCGGACGGCGACGGCTTCGGGATCGACGATCCGTCGACCAACCAGACGGCTTACGAGGCGCCGACGGGCACATCGAACATGGAGGGCGATGCTGACGACTTAGTTGCCGCGGTGTTTCCTGGCGCGCCTGAAATCAACGACGGCATGGACAATGACCAGGACGGCGACGTTGACGAAGACAACACTGATCCGGTGGCCGATGCCGAGAATTTCGAGGTGCCCGAGGACAGCACACTGACGGTAGCCGCGGCGGCGCTGCTCGACGGCGACACGGACGCCGACGGCGACGTTCTGGAACTCGCTGGCGTTTCGAATGCGGAGAACGGTACGGTCAGCCTCGACGACAAGGGCGATGAGGACGCATCAAACGATGAGGTGACCTTTACGCCGACGCCTGGCTTCAGCGGCTTCGCGAGCTTCGACTACACAGTAGCCGACGGCTTCGGCGGCAGCGCATTAGGGACCGTCAGCATCAGCGTTGTCGAGGGAAGTGACGGTTCGGAAGGGGGGGATGAGGACCTCACCAATCCGGTTGGAGGCCAGGTGATCGATCTGGCCGGCGGCCAGGATGTTCTTCGAGGTCCGATCGAGCACTTTTTCAATGACGTCATCAAGGACTTCGGCCTTGACGACACGATGGTCTTCGAGAGCACAGCGGTCGCGCGCAGTGCAATTTCCGTAACCTATAGTTCGGGAATGGTCAGTTTTCATATTCACGGCGATGGTACGTCGAACGGAGAGTTCACCCTTGATGGTGACTTTAGCACCGGCGACTTCATGGCGGTGGGTGACGGAGGCGACACTCTTGTGACGTTCGAAACTTTCCTCCCAGTGCTGCGGGAAGGACAGAGCATCGATCCAAGCCTGGTTAACGGCATCATCAACCAAAATTTCCTAAAGGGCGATGGAGCGACCGACTTTAGAGTAACGCTTCGCGATCTCGGCTATGCAGGCTACGATAACGTGCTTGGCGTCTACGAGGTTGATGCAGTCGGCAACATCATCGACACCCGCATACTCTTCCAGAACGTCAACGCCGACAAGGCAGCGTCGGCTCTGATTGAAGATGTGGAGGAAGGACACGATCTCGGGTTTTTCGTCGTTCAGGACGCGGCAGACTGGGCTGCGACGCTTGCGTCGACCGACATACTGAGCTTCGTAAACGACTCGGGAGGCGCTGCGAACATTTCTGATGGCGCCAGCTTATCCATCGCGGTCAACGGTGCTGCAATCGATGAGATTGTTTTCCACAGCTTCGACAAGAAGATGAACTCCGATGGCCTTCAGCATGCGCTGTCTGGAGTGGAAGTCGGCGGTGAGGCGCTCACAGTTGGTTTCGAAGATCTTACAGGTGGCGGTGACCGCGACTATGAGGATGTCGCGTTCCGGGTTGAGCTAGTAGACGAACTCGCATTCGTTTGACGGTATCATTGGCAGAGTCCGCGTCGCGCGGAACGCTCGTCCTCACTGGAGTTGACCTCTGGGGCCAGCCAGGTGGGCCCTGCAGTGGTCTCTGATCGTGGTGCAAAAATGCGCTCATCCTGCTCAGGGTTTTGCCCCTATTTACAAGTGGTTGTGGAAGCTATCGTGCGGACTTCCTCTCCGCCACTTGCCCTCGGGAACGCGTTCTCCCGACCTGGCTCAGGCCGGGTTTTCTGTTGTTTTAGAGGGTTATGCGGGAGGGGGTGAGTACCAGCCCCTGCGCAAGGTGGCCGAGATGCGGTTTCTCAGGGCCGAAGCCGGAAACATTTGCCCCCGGGATATGCTATGCCGGCCCATCAAAATTTCCGAAGCCATCGTTGATGCCCTGCAGTCCGAGCCGCGATGCAGCAGGTCCGCGTCGAGAGCCCACCCTCTCCGCAACCTGCGCGTCGAAACAAGCGCTCGTCTTCTATCCTTTCGACCTCCCGACACCCGCGCTATGTTTGAAGATCAGTGTTTTCAACGCTGCGTCGCAGTCGGCGTGGGATCAGGAGTGAGGACCGATGCACGCCGGCGACCAACCTCTGGCCGACGCAATACTGGAAACCGTGCGCCTGCCGATCCTGGCGCTCGACGGAGACTTGCGGGTCGAGACGGCCAATGACGCGTTCCTGAGCCAGTTCCGGGTGAGCCGGGAAGATACGGTCGGCCGGCTCGTCTATGACCTCGGCAACGGCCAGTGGAACATCCCCGAACTGCGCCGCCTGCTCGGGGAAATCCTGCCGAAGCGAGCCACGGTCACGGATTACCGTGTCGAGCACAGCTTCGAACGGATCGGCCGTCGCATCATGCATGTCAGCGCCCGGCGCATCGCCAGAGCCGGCGACGAGGATCTGATCCTCCTGGCCATTACCGACGATACCGAGCGCGAGGCGCTGCGGGTCGAACTGGAAGGCCGCATGGAACTGGCGGACAAGCTGATCGACAGCGTGCGCGAGGGTCTTCTGATCCTCGACCCGGATCTGCGCGTGCATTCCGCCAGCGGCGCGTTCTACGAGATTTTCGGCGTCGATCCGGAGCGCACCGCAGGCCACCTCGTCTACGAGCTCGGCAATGGCCAGTGGGACATCCCCGAACTGCGCAGTCTGCTGGAGGATGTTCTGCCCAGCCAGCAGAGCTTCGACGATTACGAGGTCACCCACACGTTCGAGGGCATCGGCCGGCGGGTCATGCTGCTGAACGGGCGGCGTCTGGATCACATGGACATGATCCTGCTCGCCATCCGCGACATCACCGACACCCGCGAGACCGCAGCGCGAATGAAAGAGGTGACGAGGGCGGCCCATGTCGGCTTTTTCGAGGATGATCGCCGGGCCGGAACGGTCTACTGGTCGCCCGAGCTGCGCGAGATTCTGGGCTATCCGCCGGAGCTGCCGCCGCCGCCGGCCGGAACCGTCCCCGATGTCGTGCACCCCGAGGACAGGCACGCGGTCCGGCAGATGTTTGCCGGGGTGCTCGATCCGGCCGGCGACGGGCTCATCCTGCATGAGCACCGCATCGTTCGGCCCGGCGGCGAAATCCGGTGGGTGCAGATGCAGGGTCACGTGGAGTTCGGAGAGCTTGCAGGGGAGAGAGCGCCCGTGCTGATCAGCGGTGTGCTGATCGACGTCACGAAGCGCAAGCAAGCCGAAGAGCGGCTGCGCGAGAACGAGGAGCGGCAGAGGTTCCTGCTCAGGCTCAGCGATGCCATCCGCGCACAGGAAACGCGGGATGAAGTCGCCAAGACCGGCCTGCGCCTTCTGCGCGCGCATCTGGGCCTCAACCGCGCCTATGCCGCAAGCGTCCATGGGCCCGATGATCCGGTCCGCATCATCGGCGAAGATAGCGACGCAGACCTGGCGCCAATGCCGAGCGAGGTTTGGCCATCGGACTTTCCGCAAGGGTTCCAGCGGGCGGCGGAGGGCCTCCTGGTCGTTCCCGACATATGGGCCGACGACGGATTGACCGACCTCGATCGCCGCTCGCTCGATCAGCTCGCGCTGACGGGCTTTGTCGCCGCGCCGCTGCACCGCGGTGCGGAGGGATTGATCTGGGGCCTTGTCGCGGGCTCCCGGACGCCGCGCGAATGGGATGCGGGTGAAGCCGCCCTGGTCGCCGAGGCGGCCGAGCGGATCTGGGCCGGTATGGAGCGCAAGCGCGCCGATGTGGCGCTCCGCGAAAGCGAGGCGCGCTATCGCCAGCTCTTCGAGTCGATCGACGAAGGCTTTTGCCTCGTCGAGGTCTGTCTCGATTGTGACCCCATCGACTACCGGGTCGTCGAGGCGAACCCAGCCTTCTATGCGAAGACGGGGTTCGAAGAGGCCATTCTCGGCCGCTGGCTGCGCGAGGCGGCGCCCGGTCTCGAGGAACACTGGTATGAAACCTACGCCCACGTTGCCCGGACGGGCGAAGCCGTCCGCTTCGAGCAGAGCTCGGACATGCTCGGGCGCTGGTTCGAGGTATACGCGTTCCGCTTCGGCGCGCCGGAGGATTGCCGCGTCGCGATCCTGTTCAACGAGATATCTGAGCGCAAGCGGGCCGAGGAGCATCAGAACATGCTCATGGCCGAGCTCGATCACCGCGTGAAGAACATCCTGGCGGTGGTGCAATCCATCGCCCGGCAGAGCCTCGGCGGTGGTCGGGACGTGGGGCCCGAGGCGGCGAACCAGCTCGTCGGCCGCATCAACGCGCTCTCGGCATCCCACAGCCTGCTGGCCAGAAGCCGCTGGGAGGGCGCGCGTTTCAGGGACATCGTCGAGCAGGCCATCGCGCCATACCGGGGAGACCGTGCCGATCGGGCCTCCATCGCGGGCCCGGGCCTGACGGTGACCCCGAAGGCCGCACAGACCCTGGCGCTCGCGCTCCACGAGCTTGTGACGAACGCCGCGAAATACGGTGCACTGTCGTGCAACGACGGCCGCGTGACGGTCGAATGGCACCTCTCCGGCAACGGTGACGACCGACATGTTGTATTCTCGTGGGAAGAGCAGGGCGGGCCGCCGATCGAGGCGGCTCCAAGCCGCAAGGGCTTCGGCTCGCGGTTGATCGAGGCGACATTGACCCACGAACTCGGCGGCAAGGTCACGCAGGACTTCGCGCGGGAAGGGGTTCGCCTCTCCGCTACGCTGCCGCTGGCGAGCGTGAGCGCGCAGGAAGACCATCGTTTCTCCCGCACACGCCACAGGCCGGCGCGCGCGGTCGGAGACCCGGCGGTTCTTGTCGGGTGCAAGGTCTTGGTGGTCGAGGACGAGTATATCGTCGGGCAGGAAACGGCGGAGACGTTGCGCTCTTCCGGTTGCTCGGTGACGGGACCGGTGGGAACGATGCAGGAGGCCCTGCGCATCGCAGCCTCGGAGGCGCTCGACGTGGCCGTTCTCGACATCAACCTCAACGGCGAAATGGTCTGGCCGGTTGCGCATGCGCTCACTGCGCGTGCCATCCCGTTCATCTTCACTACCGGTTATTCAACCACGATCCGAATACCACCGGAACTGGATCGGGCATTACGCGCCGAGAAGCCCGTCGAACCGGCCCACATGGTCACGACACTCGCCGCGGCTCTTGCCGCATCCTCGGTGTCTCGCGGCACCTGAGCATATCCAGGATGAACTGAAACGCGCCTGATTGCTCTGTCTCTCGACAGTGCACAAGATCCCGCCCATCACGTCATCGCCTGGGGCAGCACCCAGGTCGAGCCGTCCGGTGGGGGGGTGTTCGTGCGGACGGGGCAATCGTAGCAGCGGCTCAGATCGCGGTCGTTCAGAACCTCGGCGGGTGGCCCGGAGCGGTGCAGCCGGCCACCGTGCAGCAGGCTGACGCGGTCGGCGAACATCGCGGTCAGGTTCAGATCGTGCATCACCGCGATCACCCCGCCGCCCGCGCGCGCATAGTCGCGCGCCAATTGCATGATCGTCAGCTGGTGCCGGATATCCAGCGCCGCCACCGGCTCGTCCAGCAAGAGCCACCTGGGCAGGCCGTCGACCACCGGCTGCCAGATCTGCACCAGCACGCGGGCCAGCTGCGCGCGCTGACGTTCGCCGCCGGAGAGTTCCTGCACCATACGGGCCTCGTAGCCCTCCAGCCCGACGCGGGCGATGGCGGACAAGACGATGCGGTCCCCCTGGCCGGGATCGGGCGAGGCGAGGCCCGCGGTCAGCCCCAGGCGCACCAGCTCCAGCACGTTGAACGGGAAGGCCAGGCTGCACGCTTGCGGCAGCACCGCGCGGTGCCGCGCTCGTTCCTGGGCGGGCATCCCGCCCGCGTCGCGCCCGTTGATGCGGACGCATCCGGCATGGGCGCGTTCGCCGGCCAGGACGCTCAGCAGCGTCGTCTTGCCCGATCCGTTCGGCCCGACGATGGCCGTCACCTCGCCCGCGCGCGCGCAGAAATCGACGCGGTCGAGCACGGAGCGGGGGCCGTAGGCCACGGTGATCCCCGATGCCTCGTAGAGCATGTCAGACATCGAGGATCCTCCGGTTCTTCAGCAGGATCAACAGGAAGAACGGCCCGCCCATCGTGGCGGTGACGATCCCGATGGGCAGCTCGGCCGGGGCGACCGCGACGCGGCTGATCATGTCGGCCGCCAGCAGCACCACCGCCCCCAGGAGCGCGCAATTGGGCAGCAGGGCCCGGTGTTCCGGCCCGTGCACGAGACGCAGGATATGCGGCACGACGATGCCGACGAACCCGATGCCGCCGGTGATCGCGACCGATGCCCCCACCGACATCGCGACCGACAGGATCGCCACGCGCTTCATCAGCTGCGTGTCGATGCCCATATGCGCGGCCACCGCCTCGCCGAGCGCGAGCGCGTCGAGCGCGCGGGCGAGGAAGGGTGCGGCGAGCAGGCCGAGCAGGATGAGCGGGCCGGCCGTCAGCAGCTTCGCCCAGGTCGCGCCGGCGACCGAGCCCATGCCCCAGAAGGTCAGGTCGCGCAGCTGGTCGTCGGTGGCGCGGTAGACGATGAAGCCGGTCAGCGCCCCGGTCAGCGCGCCGAGCGCGATGCCGGCCAGCAGCATCGTCGCCACCGAGGTGCGCCCGCCGCGCGTGGCGATGGCGTAGAGGATCAGCGTCGAGGCCCAGCCGCCGAGAAACGCGGCGAGCGGCACGAGATACGCGCCGGTCCAGCCCAGCACCGCCGCCGGCAGGAAGCCGCCCAGCACGATGGCCGCCACCGCGCCGAATCCGGCCCCGGCCGAGACGCCCACGAGCCCCGGATCGGCCAGCGGGTTGCGGAAGAGGCCCTGCATCACCGCCCCCGAGACGGCCAGCGCCGCGCCGACCAGCATCGCCGTCAGCACCCGCGGCATGCGGATGTCCCACACGATGATCATGTCGCGGATCGAGGCCTCGCCCAGCTCGAGCGGCGCGCCG
>Ga0310345_10003102_pt1 | contig 16095 bp, 19 predicted proteins | sample HC15DNA20500_MG_FD_204667 | JGI IMG/M metagenome (GOLD analysis project Ga0310345, IMG submission 204667) | Marine microbial communities from station ALOHA, North Pacific Subtropical Gyre - HC15-DNA-20-500_MG | ecosystem: Environmental > Aquatic > Marine > Oceanic | place: Pacific Ocean: North... | reverse complement strand
GTTCGCCGGGTTCAAGGCGACGGCACTGCTGCCAGGAGGGCAGCGGCCGGCCCCAGCGGTCGGCAGGCAGCACGGCGGCCGAAGGCACGCCGTCGATGCGGACAACGCGGCCAGTGATGCACACCTCCTGCGGCGCGACGGCGCCCACGCGCTTGAGCAGCGGCACGCGCGCCGGCAGATAGCCGCGCTGCGCGGCCAGCGTGGCAGCGTCTGGCGGCAGCGCGGTCAGGACGATGCTGCCCACGGACAAGGGACGTGGCAGCGAGCCGGGCTTACGGCCCAGCGGATCGACGCGATACCAGCCGACCGCCACGCTGTCGGATGGGTTGTAGATCAGGCGCGGCAGCGGATGCACGAAGGACGCCCAGGCCAGCGCAGCGAGGCCGCAGGCGGACAGGCCCGCCAGCACGAGGCGAGCGCGCAAACGTGCGCGGGGCGAGCGAGGACGCGGCGGGGTGCCGGCAGTCGAAACGGCGGTCATGGCAGCGCCCTCCCGGTCAGCCAGGCGGCGTGCCGCTCGGTGGTGTATTCGGGCAGCGGCAGGCGCGCAGCGAGCCGGTTGGCGAGCGTGCGCCAGTACGCGGGCGAAGCGGCGGATGGCGCGATGCCCTGCGCCTCGATGGCGTCGATGCGCTCCAGCACGGCGCGCACCTGGTTTTCGCCCTCGGCGTGCAGCAGCAGGCGCGCGCCCGGCTGCACGCCGGGGATGCGCTGCGCCGCGTCGAGCGGCGTGCAAGCCTGCATCACCATGAGCTGCCAGCGGATCGTGCCGTAGTCGTTGGCCTGCCAGCGGACACGGCACAGAACCGCGTTCGGCAGGAATACGGCGCAGCGCCGCCAGCGGTCGAGCCGGATGATGCGCGCCGGCTCGCCGAAGCGCAGATAGAGGTCGCAACGCTGGTCGAGGTAGGCCAGCGCCACGCGCGTCAGCGGTGCGCTGGCGGGCTGCCCGGAAGGTGCTGCGAGTGCAGCCGTGGCCGCACAGGCAACAGGCGCGGGGGCAGACGAAACGGATGCAGTCATGGCGTGTTCTCCCTGCGGTGTTCTGGAAACTCGCGCTCCAGCAGGCCGCGCAGCAGGTCGGCCACGGTCACGCCTTGACCGAAGGCGACGATCTTGATGCGAGCGCGTAGCGCGGGCGTCACGTCCAAGGTCAGGCGGGCTGTGTAAAGGTCGCCTTTGCCCAGCGCATTGGCATCGCCCTGGCGAATCCACGCTTCTGCGTGCGGATTCGCGGGCGGACGCGCGCCGATGCCGACGCGCTTGGCCGTGCGCTTGCTGTTCGGTGGCGGCTTCGCGGTCATGCCGGCCACCGCAGCAGTTCATCCACCAGCGCGGTGATTTCGCGGGCGGCGGCGCTGTCGGGCGCCGTCTCGCGTGCCAGCCGGCCAGCGGCCACGCTGTCGGCGAACACGATGCGTTGATGCACTTCCGCGCGCAGCGCGGGAAGTGGCTGATCGGCGAGCGCCTGGCGCGCTTCACGCCCGATCACGGTGGTGCTGACACGCCGATTGATGACGAAGGCCGCGCGCAGCGCAGGCCGGAAGACTTGTGCCTCCCGAATCAGCGCCACCATCTCGGCGCTCGCCCACAGGTCGTAGGGGCTGGGCTGCACGGGAATCAGCACGCGCTCGGCCGCCAGCAGCGCGGAACGCGCCAAGGCGGCGATGCGCGGCGGGCCGTCGATGATGACGTGATCGGCGCGACGGGCCAGTTCTGGCGCTTCCTGATGCAGCGTTTCGCGTGCGAGGCCCACGGCGCTGAACAGCCGTGGCAAGCCTTGCTGGCTTCTGCGCTGTGTCCAGTCCAGTGATGAACCCTGCGGGTCGGCGTCCAGCAGAACAACGTGCTGGCCACGCATCGCCAGCTCCCCGGCGACATGCGTGGCGAGCGTGGTCTTGCCCACGCCGCCTTTCTGGTTGAGCAGCGCGACGATCATGGCCTGGCCCTCCCTGTTGGAGAACCCGGCTGTTGCTGCTGCTTGTCGTGCCGCGTGGCGGTTGTCCACCGTGGCGCAGCGCTTCTACTACCAGTTAGAGATTTGAAGTTAGGGAAGTTAGAGGGAGCCCAAACCCGCGCTGCTGTTGGGTTTGCGGGCGATCCGTACTCCTGATAGCACGAGGGTCGTACTCCCGATAGCACGATACCTCGTACTCCTGATAGCACGAGTCCGTCCACAACTTGCGCAGCAGTTATCCCCGTGCCGCGAACGGCACGGGCCGAAAGGTCAGCAGCTCGGCGCCGTTGTCCGGCATTCGCTCGATGCCCAGGACGTAGCCGGGCATCGACTGCCGCGCAACCAGCACGCGCAGGTCGTAGGCGAAGTCCGAGAAGCGCGTGGCGCTGCCGGATTTGCGATGCAGGTGCCGGAAGTCGAACTGCCAGCCATGAGCCTGCCGCCCACCGTGCTTGCGCACCAGTCGGTACAGCCATCGCTCGATGCCGCCCGTGAGCCGGAAATACGCTGGGTCGATGGTCAGCACCAACGCGGCATCGAGCACACCCGCATAGAACCAGTCCGGCAGGATCAGTTCGATGCCCAAGGGCGTGCCCTTGGCATCGGCCAGTTCCTTCCATTCGTTGATCCACGAGAAGCGGTGCAGGCGCCGCCCGGTCGTCTCGCGGATGGAGGTGGCCACGGTGGTCGATTGCAGGCGATCCAGCGCGGCTTTGAGGCGCTGATAGTCGCGCAACGACGTGCCGCGCCCGATAAAGCGCAGGATCTCGTAGGGCGTGGCCTGCATGAGCCGCGACGGGCGCAAGCCCGCGTCGCGCGCTTCCACGATCTGCGAAGCTGCCCAAATGAGCACGTCCGCATCCCAAATGGTGGCGATGCCATGCTCCTGCGTGCCTTCCACGCGGATCGTCACGTTCCCCGCCCGAAAGTCGATCGGCGCCGTGCGCCGCGACTTCGCCAGCGAGAAGAACGGAAAGGCCATCAAGTCCTGGCTGTCGCGCGGCGCCATGTCGCCCGGCAAGGCACGGAACAGGTCGAGCTGTTCGCGCTCTGGCACGGGCCGCTGCCGGGACGGCAGCGCGGAGCTGGACATGGCGATGGCCTGCCGCACGCCGCCGATCAGCGCGCACGGCTGTCGGCCGAGTGGTGCTCGGCGTATTCGGGATCAGAAGTCGTCTCGAAGCTGCGGTCGGCGGCCCAGGCATCGAGGTCGGCCACGGCGTACATGACGCGCCGGCCGAACTTGCGAAAGCGCGGGCCACCGCCGAGCACGCGCTGCTTTTCCAGCGTGCGCGGCGACAGCCGCAGGTACTCGGCGGCTTCGTCGTTGGTGAGGTAGCGCTGCGGCTGCGCAGTAGGATTCATGGGAGCGGCGGCAGGCCGCAAGGGAGCGGGACGCATGGTGTGAGCCTCCATAGCTTTCAAAGCTCCGGCCACACAGCGCAACCGGATGGAGGCAGTCTCAGAAAACGCGGCCCTCCTGCTCAGGGACGTTTTGCGTGACCTTCAAAACGTCCCTTCTCAAGCGACGGCAGTTGTGCTAGTTGGCGGTAGCCGCCGCGCATCAACGCATCGCCGCGCCGCACTAGGCGGCGCACGCGGGCGCGCAAATCGCCATCGGCGTGCCAGTCGGCGGCCACGGCATCGGCGCCGAACAGTCCTTCGGCCACGTCGCGCAAGGACGCACCCGTCAGGGTCGCGTCGAGCGCCTGCAGGGTGTGGAGCTCCAGCAGCGCAGCCGGTGTCGGCCTGGGCCTGGTCTGCACGGCGCTGGGCGCGTGGCCGAGCGCAGGCGCGGCAGCGCCGCCGCGCTGGGCATAGGCGACAGCCATGCCGTCTTCCAGGCCGGGGGCCAGCGCATAGCGCAAGCATCGGCCGGGGCTGCGCGCGATCAGCACCAGCCCTTTGCCGTCATGCAGCAGTTGCTTGTGACCCGGAAGGCTCCAGAACGCGAAGGCTGCCGCATCGGGCGGCGGGTCGGCGTCGGGATAGAGCTGCACCACGTCGGCATGGCCGGGGAGCCAGGCCGGATGCGCGTCGCGCGCATCCAGGGCCGGGTCTTCGAGCAGGCGCAAGCCCCAGCGTTGCGCAGCATCGGGACGGCGCGCACGGCGCAGCCAGTCGAGCCGGTAGTCGGGGTTCCTGCGCAGGTACTCCCAGGCCAGTGCCAACGCATCCAGCCACAGAACGTAGAGGTAGGCCGCAGTGGGATACCAGTGCGCGAAATGATGTGGGCTGACCATGGCGAAAGCTCCTGTCGAACAGCAGGAACGTCGCCACGGCGTCAAACATGCGGGAGCGTCAAATCAAGGTCGAAATCCGGTTAAGCTGTAACTGCTTGTGTCAAGACCGATGGGCTCCGGCGTGTTGCGAAATCCGTCCGAATGCGACGGCCGCCCGACTCCAAAATGTCATGCGGCACGACACACCGTGCCGCAACTCCCGCAGAATATCGTGGCTGTTTTACGCACGAGAGCACCGTTTCGGTGCAAGAGTGCGAATTCAGACTTTGCGGGTCTGGAGCAAGACTGAAATAGTCTCAATGCGCCCGGCTTGGCCGTGGCGCGAGCGGTTCAATCGACGATGGAGCCGTTTTCCTGCGCCAGCCGCAGATATTCCGACAGCGGGCGCACCGCCTGGAAATACAAATCCCGCATCACGGGCTGTTTATTCGGGCCAACGATGGAGGCCAGGTCGGACAGCTTGATACGGCCCAGCTCAGGCATACCGATGCCCACGTCCATGATGCCGAACGCCATATCTCCATCGGCAGGATCGAGCGAGGCCAGCAGCCAGATAGCGTGCGCGTCGGGGGTGAACAGCCGCACGACCGGCAACGGGTCGTCCAGTTCACCGGCGGCGGCCCGCAGCCCGTTCTCCAGCAGCGCGGCGCGCTGCGCCTCGGTGACGAGGGGAGCCTTCATCGGGGTGCTCCTGTTCCAACATGGAATGCCGGTTTTGCGTTTCCCCTCGGAAGCGTGGATGCATATTCCACTCGAACCGTGAAAACACGAAAACGCAAAACCGCAATTGTAGAAATCTTGAGAGACACGGTGGCGGTTCTCCGGTTCTGTCGGAATCCGTAGAAGCGGTTTTCCGTAAAAGCACGAGTAAGGCCAAGAGTATGAATGAGTTAAAGATAACGTGGTTTTAATTGTGCTGCGACTCGACGCTTCTGTCCATGCAGAAGCGACCCATCCAGCGCGGCCGACCGGTCGGCGCCACCACCTACGACGCCGAGCTGGCGCAAGCCTTCGGCGCGGCGGTGCGCGCGTTGCGGACGGAGCGCGGCATCGCGCAGGAGTCGCTGGCGCACCTCGCCGGCATCGAGCGCTCCCACATGGGCAAGGTCGAGCGCGGCGAGCACATGCCCACGCTGGCGATCATCTTCAAGATCGCCGGCGCGCTCGAATGCAGCACGGCAGTGCTGATGAGCGAGACTGAAGGCCAGCTTGAGGCGGCCCGGCCGTAGCGGCACTGCGCCCCGCCGCAGTGGGCGGGGCGCTGGCGGCCGTCAGGCCGCCTGGGGCTTGCTGCGCGACCAGATCAGGTCGTGCGTGCCGTCCTCGCCTTCGATCAGGCGGGCGTAGACCGTGGCCGGGAACGAAGGATCGTCAAGGGTCACGGAGATGTACTCGCGCCCGGCCTCGCTGGTCTTCTTCCACGCCGCGCCGATGTCGTGGCTGGCGGCCTGCAGGCGGAAGTCCGGGGCCTTCTCGTTGTCGCCCTTGTCGTTGGGCACCAGCTTGACCTTGACGTTAAGCGTCAGGGTGCGAAGCGTGCCGGTGAAGCCGTCTTTGTCTGCGGTGAAGGTGCCGATGTTGGCCATGATGAGACTCCTTTTGGTGAAACAAGGTTCGCGCCCATCGCGTCCTTGTTGTGATCCGGCCGGCGGGGGACGGGCGGGCTGCACCGCTTGCGGTCGCAACGCAGTGGAGAGCCGGGAGGCGAAAAGAATTTGTCCCGCGAGGAATGCGCGCAGCGCAGGGGAAATTGTTTTCGCTGGACGGTTGCAGCCATGAAGCCCGAGGCGCAGCCGCGCCCCCGCCAGGATTCACAACAACACAAGGACGCCTTGGGCCGAACCGCATCGAAAGGAGACAGGGCCGGCTCGGTATCCCCGCACAAGGGCTGCACCGGCTCGCCCACTGACGCGGGCCAGGTCAACCACCCAACGACAGGCGAGAACGCCCCTGCCGCACCTTGCGGCGCCGGTCTTGAGGCGTTGCGTGGAAGCTCCATAGCGATGCCAGGCGGGATGTCCGTGAACCGTCCTTCGTGACGTGATGGGCAAGAACCGCCAGCGTTCAGGACGGCACGCATTCGCACAACCTGCCGCAGCAAGCTCCAGCGTGTTCGCCAGCCCCGTCCATTGCGGCGGGGATAGCCCGCAGGGCTTTCCCCCGGAGGCAAGCGCAGCGCGCAGCGCCGTAGGCGCGAAGGCGTGAGTGGATTGAAGCCGAATGGCCGTGACGGCGAAGTCGGCACGGGGCGCAGCCCGAAAGCCCGGCGGCGCATCGCGCCGACACGCCCCCGCTAGTGAGCCAGCGTGGCCTCGGGCAAATCCTGCCCACTCTGACGCCACCGCCCTGGAGGCTGCCCATGATGTCGCCGGAACGCCGTCGCAAAAGCATACAGGGATGAGTACCCGACCCGCTCTGCCACTTCCGTCAGCGGAACGTCCTGCGTCCGCAAGAGATCACGCGCCACGGTCATCCGCCAGTCAGTCAGATACCGCATCGGCGTATCGCCCAGCACCTCCTGGAACACGCGCGCAAACGTGGCACGGGACATATGGCTCATCCTCGCCAGTTCTTCCACCGTCCACGGCTTGCCGGTGTCCCCGTGCATGGCCTGCAATGCTTTCGACAGACGCGCGTCCGACGCGCCCCGAACCCATGCGGGCGCATTCGGGCTGGATGTCAGTCCTGTCCGAAGCCCCAACACGACGAGAACATCCAGCAGTCGATCCAACACCGTCTGACGACCCGGCTCCGACTGGGACAGCTCTCTCGACAGCAGCGCGACCACCGCTTGGATGGGGTTGTCCATACGCGAGGGAATCAGGAACACCGGCGGAAGCGCATTGACCAGTCCTACACCGATGTCCCCGGCAAAGCGATAAGCCCCGCAAAGGAATCCCGACGCTCGCGGATCGCGTTCGGCCTCGTCAGAGGCGTGCGCAACCCGGAAATCCTCCGGCAAGACGCAATGCGCCCCTGGTTCGTGGGCGATGAAGTGGTCAGGCCCACCGCGAACCAGCGCCAAGTCTCCCGGCCTGAGTTCGACAGGCTCACCCCCGCCATCGAGCCACAGCCACGCATGCCCCTGAATCACCGCGTGAACGGCCAACTGAATCGTCCCCGGCAGCCGAAGCCCCCAAGGTGCGACTGCGATGGATCGCGCGAACACGCCGCCAGCAGCGCGGGCGCGCACCAGATGCTCTTGCAATATGTCCATGTTGTGAGCGTATCACGCAAATTATTGAGTGCATAGATTATTGATGCTCTCATTCGATACGCCTAAAGTCACTTCATCGACCCACCTACCGGAAACCCCGACATGAATAACCTTAGCGATCACCTCACCCTGGTGCTCGGCGCCACCGGCAAGACCGGCTCCCGCGTCGCCCAGAAGCTCAGCGCCCAGGGCATTCCCGTCCGCACCGCAGCGCGTAGCGGCGCGGACGTCCGATTCAACTGGAGCGACCCATCAACCTTCGCCGGTGCTCTGTACAAGGTCTCGGGCGTCTATCTCGTGTCGCCCGTGATGCGCGTGGACTTCGCCAACATCGTGGCCCGATTTCTCGACGAGGCGGAGCGCGCCGGCGTGGGCCATGTCACCTATCTCAGCGCCTACGGTATGGAGCACGCGCCTGCCGAAGTCGCGCTGCGCGCAGTCGAGCTGGATCTGGCTTCGCGCGCCTCACTGTCCCATTCCATCGTGCGCCCCGCCTGGTTCATGCAGAACTTCAGCGAGACCTTCGTCAAACCCGTAAACGATGAAATCGTGGTGCCCTGTGGCACGGGTGCCGAAGCCTTTGTCAGCGCAGAAGACATCGCTTCCGTCGCAGCGGCGACGCTGAGCGACCCCGCGCGGCATGCTGGCCGCGCCTACGCCCCCACCGGCCCCGAGGCGCTGACCTTCGAGGAAGCCGCAGCGCATATCTCGAACGTCGCCGGCCGCAAGATTACGTACCGTGACATTGATCGCAACGCCTGGGTCAACGCCATGATCCAAGCCGGCGTGCCTGCCGAATATGGCGAGGTGCTTCGCACCTTGACCGAGACGATCGCCAGCGGCCGAGGCTCCCGGCCGAATAACGATGTGCTTGCCGCCACTGGCAAGGCACCCACCCACTTCAAGGACTTCGCCGCAGCGACTGCCGCCGCATGGCGCCAATGAAGCCTGCCCCACGAATTGAGCCAAGGAGCACAGAAATGCCAAGTCAGAAATATTCAGTCTTCCAACCTGCCAAGCCTTACTTCGATTTGGTGCGAAGCGCCTTGGGTGACCTCGTCGATGGTGAACACTTCTTCGACATCGTCACCGACGACACCGTCTACGAGGTGCTCTACGACCTCGGCTGGCCGCGCATCATCCAAGGGCGGACTGACTTGATGGCCGCGTTCAGAGGTTATGTCGAGAACATCGCACTGCAATCGGCCGACAAGCTAGTCACTCATAAGACAGGTGACGGCTGCGTCATCGAATACGAGGTGCATGGAACCATCCTCGCGACGGACGTGAAATACAACAACAGGTTCTGCTCGATCATCAAGATCGAGAATCGGAAGATCGCGCACTGGAGGGACTACATGGACTCCCATGCGGCCTGGAAGGCGCTGACGCCGGACGCAACCTAAGCCGAGCGCAGATCGGTTGTTCAGAAAAGACTCGAACCAAAGGCATCGCGTGCTGCGCGATGCCTTCGACATAGCCGCCTGAGCGAGAGCGAAGGCGGCAGCGGTCTGAATTGGCTGCTGGGTTTGAACACCGGGCGCGGCCGCTGCCGCGCCCGGATTTTTGAGTTCACCGCGCCCAGACCGGAACGGCCTGGGCGCGGTGCTGACGATGGCTATTCCTTCGTCTCGATGATCCACCACACGGCGCGCTGCATATCGCGGCCCGTGATGGGGTGAATGTCGGTGAGGTCGGCGCAGGCCGTCCAGCCCGAGGGCGGACGGTAGCCGCGCACATCGCCTTCGCCGTGCCAGCGGCGAGCGCGTGTTGTGCCGGGGGCGTAGATCGCCGCCATGCGCGGGCGGCTGGTGGTGGTGCGGGTCATGGGGGCTTCTCCTTGCAGCGAAGCGCCCCGGTCGAGGCCGGGGCGCTTGCCTTCGGCGTGGGTCAAGCGGCCAGCGCCTCGGCGGGTTCATCCGCCATTGCTTCGGCATCGTCCGGGGCGTCCTGCTCCGGGCTTGCATCCTGCGCGGCATCCTGCGGGCCTTGGGCCTTGAAGATGGCAGGCATCCAGCCCGTGCCATCGGCCAGCCGCTCGGCTTCGCTGGCAATGTCGGTCTTTTTCAGCTTCGCCAGCCGGGAAACCTGATCGGGCGCGTACTCGCTCACGGCTTGCAGAACCGCCGCCTTCGGGACGTGCTTGAAATACCCCTCGGCGGTCGGCTGCCACCATGCGGCCATGTCGAGGCCCACGGCTTGCGCCAGTTCCTCGCCGGGTCGGTGTGGTGTGGCGCGGGGCGTCACCACGTCCACCGTGGAAGCCACGCACACGGCCAGCAGCTTGACCAGTTCGTCTTGCGGCTTCGCCAGCAGCACGGCGAACAGTTCGGCGCTGTCTTCCGGCAACCCTTCACCGGCCACCTGTTGCAGTTCGCGCAGCGCCACAGCGGCGGGCGATTCCGGCCAGTCCGGGGCCATGCCTTCCAGCCGGTCTTGCAGTTTCAGGCTCACGCCCAGCGGCAGATCGTGGCCGTAGTGGCGTTCCTGCAAAATGGTCTGCACCATGCCATGCACCACGGCAGCCAGCGCCGCTTGCGGGTGCCGTGCGACTTCGATTTGCAGCGCGGCCGTGCGATGGGCGCTCAAGCGTTGCGCCAGCCGGTCGGACATAGCGGCGGTCTTGGGCTGCCTGTCGTCGTCTCCGTCCTCGCCTTCGTCGTCGTTCTCGGCATCCTCGCCGCTGAACCCTTGGCGCAGCCGTTCCAGCGTGCGCAGCGCCTTGGCCTCGGCCTCGCGCATCAAGCCGCGATGAATCACGGCCTCGCCGTTGCGGTCGATGGTGACGATGGCACCGGCTGCGGCCTTCACGTTCGCGCCATAGTCCTGCAAGCCATCTTCCAGCGCCTGCAACTGCTCGCCTAGTGTTTCGCCTTCCTCCTGCAAGGCATCAGCCTTTTCCCCGTCGTCGGCGTCCGTCGCGGCATCAATGGCTTCGGCCACCTCCTGCATCTTGGCTTGCAGCTTTTCGATGCGCTGCGCTTCGCGCTTGCTCGGCTCGCGCCGTTCCCTCGGCGCACGCTGGAAGGCGTGCAGGTCTGCATGGGTCATGCCCGGCGTGGCATCCACCCACGCCCAACCCTCGGCGCGGACAGTGGCGGCAATGCCTGCCAGCTTGTCTTGCGCCAGCCGTTCCAGCAGCGCGGCGTCGTTGAGGTACACGCCCGTATCGCCTTCCGCGAACAGGTCGCGGCGGATGCCGCCGCCTGCGGCTTCATAGCTGTTCAGTCCGACGAAGCGCACCAGCGGATGCCGGTAGGCGTCGATTTCCCGCTCGGTCAGGCGCTCGCGCAAGTGCGAGGGATGGCGCTGCCACTGCGGCGCATCGTAGAACGCGGCTTCCTGCGCGGCGTGGTCGTCGGTGATGGCAAGGGCCATCAACTGGTCAAGGCTCACGGCGTCGGCGCGATAGTCCGCCATCAGGCGCGGCGAGACATTCGCCAGCTTCAAGCGGCGCTGCACGACCAGCGGCGTGACACTGAAATCCGCCGCAATGTCCTCGATGGGCCGGCCTTCGGCCACCAGCGCAGCGAAAGCCTCGAACTGGTCGGCCGGGTGCATGGCTTCGCGCTGCACGTTCTCGGTGAGGCTGGCGGTGCGGGCGGTGCCATCGGCCACTTGCAGGCAAGGCACATTCCAATCCTTGGCGATACGGTGTTTCTTCGCCAGCAGCTTCAACGCGGCCAGCCTGCGCCCACCGGCCACCACCTCGTAATGCTCGCCATCGCTGGCGGGAATCACGATCAGGTTTTGCAGCAGGCCCACGCGCTGGATGGACGCGGCCAGCTCGGGAATGGACATGCGCGGGACAGTCTTGCGCACGTTGCGGCCCGTGGCGCGCAGCACCAGCCGCGACAGCGGCACCAGGATCATGTGCTTGCTCGGGTCGGCGGCTTGCAGCACATTCGCGGCGCTGCTGGCTGTGGTGTTGACGGCGTGGGCTTCGGTGTAGGTAATAGCGTTCATGGTGAATCTCCAATCGAGTGAAACAAGGGAATGGAGGGGAAACCGCCCCTCCGGCGGGGGAGCGGTCAAGCCTTGAGGGAGCGCATGCCATCGGCCAGCAGCCACAGGGCGCGATTCAGGCGAATGTCGGAATCAATGCCCTGCACAGGCCGGGTGCTCTGGCGGCGTCCATTGCTGCTGCGGCCATGCAATCCGCCCTTGGTCAAGTTCTCCTGCGTGCGGTTGAACACGCTCCACAGGTCGGGGCGGCGGTCGTCGAACCGGCGCGGCATCAGGATTTGCGATTCGGTGATGGGCGCGGGCTTGTCCGGGTCGTCGTACTTCAACGCCAGCGCAGCACGGGCGAACACTTCGGATTCGCCATCGTCCAAGGTGATGCTGCGCATCAGGTCGCGCGATTCCTTCACGCGCTCGAAGCCGCTCAACACCTCGAAAGCGCCTTCGATGACGGAACCGGCCACGTCGCCTTTGTGGGGCACGCGCACATCGGCCACGGTGTCACCACACACAAGGCCATTGCTGCACACGAAGCGGAACATTCCGGCCAGCATCTGATAGCTGCTCGTGCCGTCGTGCGAGTTCAGCAGCACGATTTCGTTAGCCTCCGCGCCGTTGATCTGGCTGGCGTGGCGCAGGCGCAGCATGTGCTTGGTGTGCTCGCGCTTGCCTTCATCGCGCACGCGGGTCTGCGTCACCATGAAGGGCTGGAAGCCTTCTTTGCGAAGCTCGGTCAGGACGGCAGCGGTCGGGATGTAGCTGTACCGTTTGGAACGGCTCTCGTGCGGGGCGTCCGCGAAGATGGACGGGGCCACGCTGCGAATCTGGTCATCGGACAGCGGGTAATCGCTGCGCAGCGAAGGGGAACGGGAAGCGAAACGGGATGCGAGTTGCATGATCTTTCTCCTGACAAAAAGAGGTTTGCTGTTCACACCGCACACCGGATTCCTAGATTCGGAGCCCAGCCTTTCGGCTGTTCGGTGCGGTCGGCACGAGGAACCCGGTTGGCCCTGTTGCCACCGTCTTTCCTGAGTTCATCGCCCGCGACGGTCAGGAGCGCGCGAACGGGTGCCGTCAAGGAAACAAGCGCAGGGTTGGTGCGGCCCGCAGGCGCAGCCGAGGACACGGCCCTGCGCGCCTTGACGGCGCACGGGCGCGGGCTACAGTTGCGGACAAGGTGATGAAGTCAGGGAAGACGGCTGGACATGGCAACGGCCATCCCTGTGTGCCGAACCGCACGGCAAGCGAAGCGCGCAGGCCCGAAGCTGGAAGCCGGGCCGGAGGCGTCAGCCGAGCGGAGCGAGGGAACGATGGAAGCCCGAAGGGGCGAGACGCCGCAGGCGGCTCGATGCGCAGCACGACAGCGCGACCGGCCATCTCCCAGGTGGCCGGGGACGCCCGGACTTCAAAGACTCAGGAGCAACGGGATCAGGACGCGCACACGCAAGGTGTCGTGGATCTGCTGCGAATGCGGTCTGGCCGATCCGGCGCAGCCGGGTCGGCGGTGTTCAGGGGCGCCAAGCCTGCGCGGCGGGGATAGCCCGCAGGGCTTTCCCCTGGAGGCAAGCGAAGCGCGCAGCGCCCCGTCAGGAGCGCGAAGGCATCACGCCGAGTCGTCAGGACGCAGGCTGGATTCCGACACCGGCATCCACGGCGATGACGAGTCCAGTAGTAGCGAGCACCGCGCGCGTACAGGCCCGAAAGCCCAGTCGGCTGGTAGAAGCCGGTGACGCGGCACCGGAACTGCGCGCCGTACTCGTTGGTGTAGATCACCGCGTCGCCGATCTTGAAGCGCAAGGGCTGGCCGTTCTCAGGCGCGAACGGCTTGAGCGCATCGTGCTGCGCGGTGATTTCGGTGATGTAGTCGTGATGGCTGCTCATGGCATTGATCTCCGTCGATGGTCGAGAAAGCACAGGGAGCGCCTTGCGGCGCTCCCAGGGCCAGATCAGACAGCGATCCGCCCGGCCAGCCGCGCATCGCGCGCATAGACGCTCAACCGCTTCTCGGCGTGGAAAGACAGGTCGCGCTCGACCGGCAAGCCCAGCCGCCCGCGCACCGTCGCCAGTTCGCCCAGGCTGACCCAGCCGATTTCCGGCTCACCGAGCCCCAGGTCGCAAAGACCGAAGGCATGGTCGTGGTCATCGGGATCAATCTCGGTCAGCAGCCAGGTCGCGCCGGCGTCCGGCGTGAACAGCTTGACCACGGGGGCCGGATCGAAGTCCGGGTTCTCCAAGGATTCGCGGCCGTTGGCCAGCAGCACGATGCGCTGCTCGTTAGTGATGAGTGCGTTGTTCACGATGAACTCCTGAAAGGATGCCGGGCGGAATTGCCTGACCCTTCCGGGGCACGGCGCAGCGCAAGCAGTCAGGGGTCAACGACGGCCGCAGGCCGCAAGCGTGCAAGCACGCGCAGCCCTTGACGGCGAGAACGCCGTGGCACGATGAAGGGAACAGCAAGACCGCCTCCCTCACACCTCCACGCACCCCGGTTTTCGGCAAGCGAAGCGCGCAGGCCCGCGCGGGCCAGAGTTGCACCGCCGGGCGCAGCAAAAAGGGGGCCGAAGCCCCCTCGGTCAAATCAGACCGCGTTCGGCGAATGACGTAGTGTTGCTTCCCGCGACGACGACGTGATCCAGCGTGCGAACGTCCACCAGCGCCAGCGCCTCCTTGAGCCGCTGGGTCAGCACCCTGTCGGCCGCGCTCGGCTCAGGATTCCCGCTCGGGTGGTTGTGCGACACGATGACCGCCGCCGCATTGAGCCGCAGCGCCTCCTTGACCACTTCACGTGGATAGACCGATGCCGCGTCGATGGTGCCGCGAAACATCTCGGCGTATTCGATCAGGCAATGCTGCGTATCGAGGAACAGCACCGCGAACACCTCATGCTCGAAGCTGGCCAGCTTGGCGCGCAGGTAGTCCTTGACCGCCGTCGGCGAATTGAACGCAGCACCGCGCTGCATCTTGTGCTCGATGGCCTGGCGCGCGGCCTCCAGAATCTGGTCGGTCGTCGCCAGCAGGTAGCGCCCCTGCGCATCACGCACCATCAGCGAGGCATCGAACGAGGAAAAGGACAGTTGCGACATGGTCGTGCTCCGGTTGCTCGGGCGGAATTGCCCGGAACCGTGGCCAGCACGGCGCAGCGCAAGCAGTCAGGGGTCGCAGACGGCCGCCAGGACGCAAGCGCGCACCAGCGCGCGCCGCCCTTGACGGCGAGAACGCCGTGATACGGTGAAGGGAACAGCAAGACCGCCCACACCCGCCCACTGCACACACTCGGCTTTTGGGGCAAGCGGAGCGCGCAGGCCCGAGAGGGCCGGAGGCGTCAGGGATCAAAGCCGGATGGCCGCGATTCGGCACGAAGCGCGGGGCGCAGCCCGCGAGCCCGACGGCGGCACGCCGGGACGCCCGGTTATTTCTTGCGCTGCTTGGGAAGCACGGTCACGCGAGATTCGATCAGCCGCCGCGTGTTCTCCAGTTCCTTTTGCAGCACTTCGGCATCCGGCAGCACCATCTTGTAGTTCGCGGCCATCACCTTGTTGGGCAAGCCTTCCAGCGCGTACCGCGCCAAGGCGTGCCCCTTGTCGGCGCAGAGGATCAGGCCCACGGGCGGATTTTCCTCGGGGAACGTCCAGTGTTCCTTCGCATAGTTGCAATACAAGTGCATCTGGCCCACATCGGCATGGGTCAGCGCACCGAGCTTCAAGTCGATGATGACTAGGCAGCGCAAGCGCCGATGGAAAAACAGCAGATCGACGCGATACCAGGTCTGGTCGATGCGCAAGCGACGTTGCCGTCCGACGAAGGTGAAGCCGTCGCCAAGTTCAAGCAGGAAATCCTCCAGCCGGCGAATCAAGGCTTGTTCGAGGTCGGATTCGGAATACTCGTCCTTGAGGTTGAGGAACTCCAGCACATACGGATCTTTGATCGCATCATCGACCGTCACGGCATCAGCCGGCTTCGGCACGGCGCCCTTGACCAGCATCGCCGCCTTGTTCTTCGACAGCGCCGTGCGTTCGTAGAACTGGCTGCCAATCTGCCGGTCGAGCTGGCGCACGCTCCATCCGCCGCGCAGGGCCTCGGCTTCGTAGAACTGACGCGCGTGGTCGTCCTTGACCACCAGCAGCCGGACATAGGCCGACCACGGCAGCGTGAACACCTGTGCTAACTCGGCGAGGCTCAATTTCCCAGACACTGTCTGGGATTTCTCGTCGGGCAGCTCGTTGTCCAATTTCCCAGACAGCGTCTGGGAAATCTCGGAGACAGGGTATGCGAGGAAGAACCGCCGCATGTTCTCCAGGTTGTTCACGCCAAAGCCCCGCCCAAACTGCGCGGTCAAATCAGTGGACAGCCGCTCCATCAACTGTTCACCGTAACCCGCACGCCGCTTGCCCTGTTGCTCGGCCTCCACGATGCGGCGGCCGATTTCCCAATAGCTCGCCGTCATCAGCGCATTGACGCTGCGCGCCGCCGCCTGGCGGGCGGCATCTAGCAGTTCCACGATGCCGCCGTGGATGCCGGCGTAGCCGGCAGGCAAAGCGGCGGGTGCGGTTCCCGCCGCTGCAGGCGTCTTCCTGGTCATGCTGTTACCTCTGCGGGACGTTGCGCCTCGGTGATTGTCTTGCGCCGGTTCGCCACCAGTTCGGCGGCCTTTCGCACGGGATCATCCTCGGTATGGACGTAGCGCATGAACATCGCCACGGTCTTGTGCGCCGTCA
>Ga0310345_10003101_pt1 | contig 16096 bp, 20 predicted proteins | sample HC15DNA20500_MG_FD_204667 | JGI IMG/M metagenome (GOLD analysis project Ga0310345, IMG submission 204667) | Marine microbial communities from station ALOHA, North Pacific Subtropical Gyre - HC15-DNA-20-500_MG | ecosystem: Environmental > Aquatic > Marine > Oceanic | place: Pacific Ocean: North... | reverse complement strand
GCCCAACATGGTCAAGGAGGACACCCTGTAGCCCCACGCATTGTCTGAAATTATTTGTTATATAGAATAGAGAATAGAGAATATAGGACAGAGGGCGTACAGAGAGGACAGAGGGCGTACAGAGAGGTACAGAGAGGACAGAGCGTACAGAGAGGACAGAGAGGACAGAGAGGCCGCCTGCTGGTGCTAGCATGTCATATAGAATATAGAATATAGAATGGAGGGGATTATGCACAGGACAGCTCCCATTCTGGCATGGACGTTAATACGCCCCAGCCCGACGTTGTTACGTTATTGGAATACCGATGATGCTGGAGGTTGCACTTGTTGGGTAGCACCCAGTCACCGTAGTGCTGCCGGTCTTGGTAGCGCCTTATGTGGTGCTTGTTGAGGAGTAGTGACTGGATTCTGCCCTCACGATCAAGCCAATCAATTTCCTTGACCAGTGTGTCTGGCGCTCGCTCAACGCCAAAGTCGAGAAAATTAAAGTGAGTGTGGCACCGCCTTTCACGGCGCACCTCTGCATGCAGCTCATGTAGTCGCGCCAAGTGCCGCTGCGATTCCTCGTCATTGAGGCCAAACGCAATCAGCCTTTTGGCCTCCTTGGTCGGCACCCAGTCATCCATCCGCTTCCAGTCAGACTCTTCCCAGCCATCACCGCTCTCCAATTGCCGTCGGGCAGCAGTGATGCAATCACCAATCGTCCTTGTTTGTCGTTGTAGCGGCCCATTGCACACAGGCCGCGAGTAGCGGAAGTAGCGAAGTTTCTTGGCATGAAGATTTCCCTTGCGTGCCTCAATCGTCTTTTTCTCGTTTAAATCAAGCAGGCGATTCAGTTCAGCAATTGATTCCCTGTATTCCTTGGCTCCCTCCGCTCCCAGAATTTTTTCCAGAGATGTCACCTCCACACCTCCTTCTTTCTGCCGAGTGCATCCTTTGCTCCCCGTTGCCCACTGACATTGGCGGATAGGGGCTTCTCCGCCCTGTTCAGCCAGTTCACCAGCATGCGGCGGGAGAAGGTTCTGTTGCTAGCATTGCACCATTCCTCTGCCTTGGCCCATTCACGCCGGATGTTGATGCCCTTGTACGCTTCGCTTTCTGACAAATAAGCCAGATACTCCGCATCATTCATGTCCCTTATCAGCTTCTTGCCAGCGCGAGGCGCAGCCTCGTTCTTTCTTTCTTTCTTTCCTTCTTTCTTTCTTTCTTTCTTCGACACCTCGGCGTCAGGTGACTGACAGGCAACTGACGCCTGACTGACGTCTTGCTCATTTTCCCCTGTTTTACCGACGTATTCTTCACCCACCATCCAGCCCACATCCTCGTTTGACAGCAGTTTCAGGGCAGATTCAAACCACTTCTTTTGACCCCTCGTTTTTATGGCCAAAGTAGTGGGTGTATGGGGGGTGCCATTGGAGCGCACCAGCCTGCCACGAGGGTGACATCGTGATGCCACTTGGAGTATCAACATCCATGCTGCGTACACCTCGGCGGCGTTGTCTTGGGCCATCACATAGAGGTAGCCTTCGCCGTCGTGATGGTTGGGAGTGGGCACCCACTGCAAGTCCCTTACTGTCCGCGAGCGATTGTTCTCATATCGCTCGTCCCAGTCCTTGATAGTGTAGAGTTTCACGAGTCACCATCCTTCTCCAGCTTGGGTTCCGGCGTGCTTGTCTCTATCAACTCGCCCAATAATTCTGCCAGCTTATCGCGTGCCTCCTTTGCGGAACTGCCGTCGCCACGCAGCAGCTTCTCCAGCTTGGCCACGGCGAGCGTGCTGGACTCCATCAGCTCAAGAATTGAGATGCCAGCATCCGTCATGCGGGAGAATGCGGCAGGCACATCGGTAATCTTTCTGCGGGCGGAACCGGGCTTGAGCGACCAGCCGGGGATTGCCCGGTCATCCTTTGCCAGCAAGTCCTTCGCCTTTGTCCGCACTGCCTTCACCATCTTGTCCACCAACTCCGCCTTCTCCAGCACATCAGCCATCTGCGTAGGCGTCATTGCCCTATTGCCAGCGGCCACCAATTCCCCGGCTTCGTGCTGTAGCGCCGGACAGGTAGGCTTGGCCTTGCAGTAACGGCATTGCTTTTCGCCGGGGTTCAGCTCGGTTTTCTTGGCGTTGACCCTGCGCAGGAGGCTACTGACCTGTCTGACTGCCAAGGCTAACGCCTTGCGATCATAGCGGTGATAGGTAAACGCCCCTGCGTAGGGCTGGACAATGGCGACTGTCACCTCATCAATGAGATGGTTCTGCTTTGCCAGAACTGCCAGCCCCTTCAACTGCCAGTTGTCCTTTGCATGTGACACGGGGATGCGCCCCGTCTTGTAGTCCACCACCAGTGCCCTTCCTTGGCGGATGCCAAGAAAGTCAGGAACACCACTGTAGTTCTTTCGCTTGGCCCACATGCGTTGCTCCTTGAAAATTTCCTTTGTACGGAGCGGTTCCTCACCGAAAACCACCAGCTTCAGCGTGACCAGTTCCTCGCGCATTCGCTTCACTAGGTCTTGCTCGTCGTGGCTCATGGTAGGGTCGCCTCCCGCCATCGCCTCGTGCATGGCATTGCCACGGCTGGCGACTTCACTTTTTTGATCTGGCAACCCCTTCTCCAGCCGCTCCCTGCCGGGGCATAAAAACAATGCCCCAAGTTTGCTGGCACTGGGTACGCCATCCCTTACGTCATCCTTGATCTCACTCATACTTCTCCTTGCTCTTTTCCTTAATTGTACCAATCGGCAGCTCCAAGTCTCCTGCGTTGCAGATAGTCTCTAGTCCACCCTTGTAAAAAAAGTAGTGAAGGCTTACCCATGCACCGTGCTTGTTGGCTTTTACTTTTCCCTCCAACTGCGGCAACGGCTGTGCCTCATCATCTATAATACCCTTCGTGACCGCCCAACGCCGGTCAGCAACGGCCTGCTCGATTACGCAGCAGAGCAGGTCACGAAGGGCTGTTTCATCATAGCCACTACTTCTCAATCATGGCGGTTAAAACGGAACGTCGTCCGCCTTGGGGTCAGGGGCAGTTTCGCCTACAACTTCAAACCCGGCTGATGGGTCGTAACTAATTAGGTCATCCCTCTTTATCTGGATAGCCTGTAGTCCGGCCCCAACGCCGACCTTACCGTTGTAGTCGTAATCAAAGGCTCTAATGATAACCTTTGCCTTTGTGCCATTTCCAACCGACTCAATCTCCTCTAGGGAGTATGAGTCCTTATTGCCGTCAACGACGGCAGGGGGTCGCCCTGACTTCGGTGTCATGTAGGTGCCGTAGTCGGGCTTGTCGTCGCGCGTGCGTGGTTCCAGTCCTACAGCGCGCAGCTTCGCTGCATCGTCATCGGAGATCATGGTAATCACGACCTCATGTTTTCCGCTCATCTCGGCGGGCTTCAGCAGGCTTGGCCACATCAAGGTGCCGCCTATATTAACTTGCCTGTTCTGTTCCTTTGCTTGTTCTTTTTCAGCTTTTTTAGCCATTTTTTTCCTTATTGTTTTCTGTTTCTTTTCTGCCCCAGTGCGCTACACCGGGGAAATTCTTGTTAAAGTAACAGTGCCGCCTTCCTCACCCTTGGGCACCACCTTCACGCTGATCGTCATTTTCGGAATCACTTTCCAATTGTCGTCTGGCGGCAATGACGCAATCGCCAGTTGTCGCCAGTGCCCCGTCGAGGTCGCGTCGTCGCCGGTCTGAAACATGTACTTCAATTGCGAGATGAAAGACGACACACACTGCTTCATCCATTTTTGCGCGCGAGGGTCGGTGATGAGCCTTCCCCGCATTATCCGCTTTTTGTTTTTGAATGCCGGGATGTGTCCCAGCCCCTTGATGACCAGCACGATCTCGTCGGGCGTTGTATGCTTGCAGTTGCTCATCAGTCCATTTCATGGATGCCCGGTAAGTGCTGGGTGAACCGTGTCTCGTCTGGAAAGAAGTCCATCTCTATAATCCCAATGGGGCCATTGCGTTGCTTGGCTATGTCCAGCTCCATGAAGATTGGACTGGATTTACTCTCGCTGGAGTTGGGTCGGTGGAGCAAAGCCACTAGGTCTGCGTCTTGCTCAATAGCTCCAGAATCGCGCAGATCGGAGAGTTTGGGCTTCCTGTCAGTCTGCTCCACACCCCTATTTAATTGCGACAGGCACAAGACAGGGATGCCCAACTCCTTGGCGATAGCCTTGAGCGTAGAACTTATTTTGGAAACCTCCTGTACTCGTGAGTCCGCCTTCGCGTGGCCGAGTTGGAGGTAATCCACAACCAGCGCCTTGATTCCGTAGACGGATGCCATGCGCTTGGCGCGCGCGCGCATGCCTTCAGCAGATAAGCTGGCGGACTGGTCGATATGAATGGGCGCAGAAGCAATCTTCCCCGCCGCAGAAACTAGCTTCGCCATGTCTCCTTTAACGATAAAGCGGGTATTTACCCGCGCCTTCCCGGCGATCATGCGCTCCGCGAGGGAGCTGGCCGTCATCTCCATTGATAGCACTCCCACCGGCACGCCCTTCTCGATGGCCAAATGCTCGACGATGTTCATGGCCAAGGAGGTCTTGCCCACTGATGGGCGGGCGGCCAGCACCCAATAATCCCCCTCACGCATACCAGAGGTCATGCGATCCAGTGCGGGGAAGCCGGTGGGGAGGCCGACAACTGAGCCGTCGGAATTAACCAGCGCCTCCATGTTGTCGATAGCTGCTAGCACGGCCTCCTTTATCCCGACCTCCCCGCTGTTGGGGGTGGAGTGGGTGGTGGAAAAATCCTGTATCATCTGCTCACACTCCCCAACTGACTCTTCGCTGCTGTCACGCTGCATTTTCAGGATCACCTTACGGGCAGTCTGGATGAGTGCGCGTGCCCGTGACTTCTCTGACACGAGGCCAAGGTAGTAGGGGAGGTTCAGCGACGACGGAACGGTATCCATCAACCGCGACAACTCCGCAACGCCGCCCAGTGCGGCAAGTTCCGGCTTTGATTCAGCGGCAAGGGAGATGGCATCAATGGGCTTGCCGTTCTCCTTCAACTGGAGTATTGCGCTGAATATGTTGCCCAAGCGGAGATCATAGAAGTCGGTGGGGGCAATTACGCTCATCACCTCATCAATACGCTCTTGATCCAGCAGCAGGCACCCAATTAACCCCTCCTCGCCTTCACGAGAATAAGGAAATTCAACCTCCTCACCTAGTGACATTACTTCCTCTAGCACCTTAGCTACTCCTAACGTCGCCATTGCGTGATGGGAATATATTCGATTGTATCCACAACACAAGGATAAGTTATTCACACCTTGTTGAGTATATTACCCACACTGGGCTTCCCCATCTTTTTGTGAATGTGGTAAAAATAAGCTGCTCCAGAGGTGGAGCCTAAACTACCTGAGACATTTAGCGCCCTATTTTGCGGCTTGGCGCGGTCGCGCGGCCCTACCGGCTTCGGCCAACCGGACTACAGCAGTCGGGTTGTGCCCTGCCCCGTCGGTAGGAAATTCACTTCCCGACGCCATAAGCGAAAGGCTTAATTATGGCGTGTGCAAATGTATTAGAATCACTCCGGTTGGCCACGGAAAGTCTAGCTAAAGACGTTTACCGTAAGGCTAGTCACCGGAGTGTTTGGCTGGACGCTATGCCGAAAGGGACATACCCCGTCGGCACAGGCGTAACGCAAACGACCTTCAAGATTGAGAGCAGCGAGCCTGCCGTCAATGATGATGGTTCTGGAGTAGGAGCGTGGGAGGAAGTTGCAGCGGGCTTGTTTGACGACAGCCAGCAGCTTTGTTCCAAGACCTTCGTGGATGCCGAGTGGGGCATGACCGAATCGACCTTCACGGTCGAGCGGCAAATGCTTCAGGGGCCGGTGGTTTGTTCCGACTCGTGGGTATTCCAACATCAACCAGATCGCTTTTTGCGTGGTTATGTGGAGGAAATCGGAAAGCACGCCAAGCGCGTACTTGAGGATAAACTCCAGAACACCTACATGAAGCTGGCCAATAAGGTCACGGTTTCTGGTGACGCAGCGGAGGGTGACGAGGCTATTGCCATTGACTCCACAAACGACAGGCTCTCGAATGTTTCGGGACTTGCGACCACTGAAACTCTAGAGCAGGGCCACTTGGACTTGCTTGCTGTCCGCTTAATTGAGGATGGAGCGACAGAGGGTGACAGCAACGGGTACATCACCTTTGGTGAAACGGGGCCATTGTTCCCGCTCATCATCGGCATGGAAGCATCCAACAAGCTGGCGAAAGAAAGCAGTGCTGCTGGGCTTCGTGATGACCTGCGGTACGGTGATCCGGCTGACCTGCTAAAGCGCATCGGGGCAACCCGCGTGCTTGGCAACTTCCGCCATATCATCAATACGCTGCCACCTCGCTTCAACATTACTGATGGCAAGTACGAGCGTGTAAATGCCTACGGCACAGCGGACGCAGCCTCAAAAGGCAAGAAGTCCGTGTTGCAAACAGGTTATCGCAATGCAACGTATGAGGCAGCCATCGTGCTGAATCCTGCGGTGTATAAGGCGCTGATTGTTCCGCCCAAGATGTCTGCTGGTGGCATGTCCACTGGTATCCAGAACTGGGTGGGTGACTGGAAGTTTGTTGTCGGTGGCAACAAAATCTCCAGTGACTGTGTTGACCCGCTGGAAAGCATGGGTCGTCACTATGCTCAGTATGTGATGGCGTTCGAGCCTGTGTTCCCAGAACACGGTGCTGTGATACTTCACGCGCGGTAAACGGGGGTAGTCGCCAACAGTCGGTGGCTCTGTTTCGGCAGGGCCATCGGCTACCTTTTAAGATGATTGACGACCTCGATATACGCACGCTCGGATTGAATGGCGGCGTGCTGGCCACGGTGACGCTGGCAGACATCCAGATAATACTGGAGATTACACTGGTGGCTGTCTCCCTAGTCTACACGCTGTACCGTTTCTATAAATCGACTAAAACCCCCGATAAATAAAATGGCTGAAGAACTATCCAAAACCCAAGACACAGTGCTTAACGGCGTTGTGCGACATCTATTAACCGCTGGCGGCGGTGCCCTCGTGACAAAGGGCGTAGTCTCCGACGGACAACTTGAACTTGTCATTGGCGCAATCATCACGATTGCAGGTGTAATCTGGAGCGCGCTGGCCAAGAAAAAGAAATAACATGCTCCCGGCAATAATAGCGGGATTCAAAGGACTAGCCGCTCTCCCGAAGCTGGTTGACCAGATTCAAAGTCTGGTCGGCCAACTCGGGTCACTTGAAAGGAAAATCAATGATGCCGCAGTTCAGCGTCGTCTGGAAAACAAGCGTTCTCGCAATGCTGCTGCTGTCAAGCGGGTGCGGACTGCTCCATCCCCGCCTCGATAACGGCAAGCGATTGATTGAGCATCCAGAGTTTGCGGCGGCAGCGCAGGCTGCACCCAACTGGACGCAGGAGGCTTTGGATATAATTGCAGCACTGGAGTCGGAGATAGAGAAGCAATGATCCAGTGCCTCCAGAATTATGGGAAGCGAGCAATACAAATCGCAGGGTGTGTTGTCGGAGCTTCTTACCGCTGCCGAGCTGGTCAGGCACGGCTTTGGAGTAAGTTGGCCGGTAGGCGACAATGAACGCTATGACTTGATCGCAACCTATGACTCCACTGTTCGCCGGATTCAAGTCAAGGGAACCACTACCAAGACCAAGCATGGCACCTATCGCATCTCCTTTTGCCACGGCCACTCAGCCAAGGTTCGCTACACCGATAAGGAGGTGGACTTTGCAGTTGCCGTGATCTACTACACGGACGGGCCAGCCTTCTACATCATCCCGATCAAGGAGGCGATGCTGCATTGGCGGGCTACGTTCTTCGCCCCCGGCAGGCACCCCACATTTCCAAAGAAATGGAAGTGCTGTCGGTGGGAAGATTTCCGTGACCGCTGGGACTTGCTACGCTAGTACGCAGCGCGTCGTTGCGTTGGCTGCTTTTTGGCCACCTTCTTGCCGGTTTTCTTGGCATACTTGGCGGCAGCGGCCTTACCCTTCGCGGTATAGCTGAAATGTTTTTTCCCTACTTTTGGCATATTATTGTTGTTGCTGAAGCCCCTGCGCTTCCATGAACGTGGTTATGAAGTCCTTCTCCTCTGCTGGCGTAGAGCTTGCGGTTTCGGCATCGACGGAGGGAGTGGCCCCCTGCAACTCCTTCAACTGTGCTTGGAGTCGCCGGTTAACCTCAATCTGCGCCCCCAGAAGCTCCCTGTATTTTGGGGCGGCAGCAGCCCACAGGCTGGCTCGCGCAAGGGCTGGCTCGTCATTTTCCCCAAGAAAGACATTGTTCGCCGTTTCCAGTCTGGCGTTTACGCCGGTATTCCAGTCGTCATCCCCTTCGCGCATCTGGAAAACCTCAAGTGCGCGGGCCTCAGTAACGGCGTCACTCATCACCGACTCGCTAGCCTTAATGGTTTCAGCACGCTGTGCGTCCTGTTGGCTATTCATCTGCTCATAAGCAGCCTCTGCCTGCTGTAACTGGGTTGCCTTTTCAGCATTAAGCTCATCAACCCTAGTCAGCAGCGCACCCATCCGCGCCTGCTGGGATGCTGGCAAATTGGCAAATATCTCCTCCATCGAGGCCGTTCGCCACTCACTGTCTGGCATGGTCGCTATTTGCGCCGCCTGCTCACCGTTCTCATCTCCGGCAGCGGACTTTATCTGTGCTAGCACCGAGTCAATCTTTGACTGGTAATAATTCTGGAAGTCGGGGTGCCGCTCCAATGATGCAGCCTTCAGCCTAGTGGACAGGTCGTCGCGTTCCGTCTTTAACTGTGCTAGCACAGTTGACTGGTCTGCGGCCTTCGCGCTAGTAAGCTCCTGACGGGCCGACTCCAGCTCACGCCGGTAGTTGTCGCGCTCATCCTTAATGACCTTGAAGTCCTTTGCGCTGCGGCTTTCCTTCACGGCAGGCTCTGCCTCTGGCACCTCTGGTGCCTCTGGTGTCTCTGGTGTCTCTGGTGCCTTTTCCGCAGCATCCTCCCCAGACTGGGCTGACTTGAAAGCCTCCATAAAATTAGTCGGTTCCGGCTCACCATCACCACTCTGGGGGTCAGCCGCCCCCGTCTCTGGTGAATCTGTCGCGGCCTTCGCGTCAGTGGGCTGTATGTCGATAGGCTCCACATCCTTCATGTCCATGTTTGCCATTGTTATCCTTATTAGTCGGGTTGGGGTTTGTTATTTTCGTCGGAAAAATCCGCCACCAAGTCAGTCGGTTCCACCTGTAACTCAGACATTGAATCAAGGACAGACAGGCAGTGCCAGTACCCTATAATCATACCGTAGTTGTAGGCGTGATCCTCTGCGCTACTGCCCATGCGCGGCAGGCTGGAAATTTGACGCACATGTTCACGGGCCAGACTCAGCATCTGCGCGTATGCAGGGTCAGCCTGTAGCTTTTTGGCTGAACTAGTTAAGGCTGGGGTCGAGCGCCACTGGGCTAAAGTCGGGTTCATAAGCTATTACAGCGAGCTGGGAGGTTATACTTCCAAGCACGCGCCTAGATAAAAAAAGATTTTCACGCGCCTCACGACTGAGGGGCTGCTCACATGCAGCCATGTGGGCTATGTCCATTTCTTCACGCAGCACCCGAATAAGCCACTTCATCTCTCTTTTTTCAAGGACAATATCCATGATTACAAGATAGCAGCAGTCTTGGCGTCCTTCAATGCCAAGTCTTGCTGTGTTTTGGCCTGCTTACGCGCCATGTCGGATTGAGTCTTTGCGTCGCGACGTGCTTCCTCCCGCTGCGCGCGCATCACAGCAAGCTGCTCCTTGCTGTCGGAGCCGCCGGATATGCCCTGCATTTCCGCCTGCGCTGCGGCCTGCTGCTCTGCCACCTTCTGGGCATACTGCACTGCCTGCTGGGCAACCTTAGCCAACTGCTTCACTTGTGAAACGAGCGTGGTCATTACTTCAGCACGAGTCTCGTCGCCCTCCATGCCAGCCAGATGCTCCCCGACATGAGCCACTACAGCCTGTAGAGTTCCGGCAATCTCGGCAGGGTCAGCACCTTGCTGGGCTGACTGGGCAATCTCTGCGCCAAAGGCGATGTGAGACTGCGAATGAATGACGTGATTGTCAGCCGCTGACACCGGAATAGGCGCGCGCAACCGAAGCAGTGCATTCTCTCGGGCGGCCTCTTGCTCTTGCTCCTGTTGACCGTAATCCTTGGCGGGTTCCGGCATGAACCTTGGCAGATTTGATTGCCCCACCAAGGCGGATATGTAGTCGCGGATGACTGAATCGCGCCCAGTTTCAGGCAGCATACTTACAATCTGAAGGAGCTGACTCAGGGTGCTGCGACGCGATGCCGCGCTGCCCTGACCAACGGTGCGGGTGGCCTTTACCCACTCAACGTCGTGAATAGCCTTGCGCGGAACACCGCGCTCAATACAAGCCTTTTGAAACTTCAAAGCCTCTGCTCCGCCCGGTACATCCTTGGTGAGCTTGGAGTTGCTAGCACGCCTGTACCTCTCCGTAAACAAGCTATCTAGCTGCTCGTAATATCGGTTGAGCTGAGTCTTGCCTAATACGCTCTGCTGCGCCGTGATCGCCTCGATCTCGGTTGCAGTGCGTGGATTGCCCTGCTTCTCCAGCCGCTGCCGGTATGACGACAGGTTTGACTGTAGCAACCCCTCAACCTCGCGCTCAATCTGCAATGGCCCCTCGATCTGCCCAGCAGTATTGCGCTGCACCACATTATAGCCCGGTGGCACAATGGAAATAGGCCCAGCCTGCACCAGAGACACCCTATTAAGGTCATCTGGCGCGGTGGCCTGCCACACCATCGTGCTGTTTAGGAATGCGTTATCCAGAAGGGCGCACTTCAGTCGGTTCTTGATCTCCATTGCTGCGTACATCTTGACGCCCATCCCCTTAACGCTGTGATGCGTGCCATCACCCTTATCGTAATACATGCACTGGAGCGCCTGCCGCCAGTTGGCGTAACGAGCCACGCGCCGAAACAGAAAGTTCTTATTGTCGCCACGCTCATCAATAATGATGTGGGATATTGCGCCCTCTGGGTTGTCGTCAGTCGGAAACTCCCTGTAGAAAACGTGTGCCGCCAATACAGCGTCGCACTGTGCGGAATAAGACAGGTCATTATTTCTTATCTGTTGCTGGTAATACTCCCAGTCATGGCTTGAAGACCGCTCTGATGCCGGGGCTGCCTTAATGATTGCATCGCGTGCAGCGGCGACGTTCCACCCCAGCGTGCTAGCAGCATCCTCGTTTCGGATGAATGAATAAAGCTCGTGAACTTGATAGCGGGTGCGAACCACCACCACATTCCAGTCGTCTATGTTTGACTTCGTGCCATCAGCCACAAGGAGGTCACTGGCTCTGATTGACTTACAGCGCCAATCCATTGAATCCTCCCACATAATTGGGCCGATACCATACAGCACCATCTCGTGCTGGCTTGACTGCATAAGGTAATCAAAGCCGGTATCCTGCTTCTGTAGTTTGTCAAATTCCTCAGTAAGAATTGCCGAGTATAACTCACGCTCATGTGGGTCGCCGTGGGCGCACTGGACGGTTGAGTATTGTGGCACCTCACTAAACACGTCGTAGAACGCGGATAAAGCCAAGCCAAGAAAGGACTCAGATTCACGGAAGTTCACATTAGTGCGGTAGCTTTGCCCTGTGCGTCGCAGCTCCGCTGCGTTGTACGGCGCGTTGCCATCCACCAAGCCCTTCACCTTTGCCCTCACCTGTGCCCGCGACTCATCCGCACGGATGAGCTGGCGCACCATAGTGTGGACGCCGGGTGCGTCATTTAGCCGGGACTCTGGCACCCCGCCAGACTTGGTGATGTTCATTAACTCCAGTGATGCGCTCATGTCTTTTTCTTCCAACAGTGTCTCGGCAGCGCGTCATTGACTGCTGCCCCGGTATGCCCCTGTAGTAGCCTTAACGGAAACCACACCTGTGCTTTATTAAGGCAGCCGCAGTGACGGCACGTATGCAGGAGGTCGCCATGCTGAGTGGCTCTGTCGCCGCACACCCTCATAACCATACGTTGAATTGCCCCAGAAGCGCAACCCACACAATTACCCTCTACCTCGATGTTGTCCTCGCAACCGGCGCAGATGCTAGCACGCCGATTAGCCTCCACCTCATCAGCACGCTCGCTGCCTGTGAATATGGATTCGAGCATCATGCCAGTGAAAGAGACTACTTCACTTAACCGGAAGGTGCGCGGAGGCACATCATCCACCTCCACGCACGCATCCGGCTGTGCTTTGCACATGAACGCCTCCACTTGGCGTAAGATTTCAATGGTAATAGGGTAGCCGTTGGCCTTGCGGTGCTGCTTAACGCGAGAGAGAAGCCCACTCCATGAGCCACCTCTGATAAGCATGCCGGATTCCGGTTGGCGGAATCGCCAACCCCCCGGCGGCCCGATTGACTTGTCTCTCAATTTAAGCATAGAGGCTGTCGCCATCGTAAACCCTGCTAAATTTTATGGCCAATTCTGTCCATTCTTTATCCTCTTTTTGCCCACTGGTCAAGTTACCTGCGCCCAGCCGTCGCGCCATTTCCACCACCAAGGCTGCGGCGTCAGCCAAATCTGGGGATTGATTGGTGCGTGCCTTCATCTCTGCCTTGCGCTCCACGACGATCTTGCGCTTCTCGTCATCGAACAGGCGCTGGCACAACTCAATGATTGTGTCCCTGTCCATCCCCTTTACCTGCCCCCGTATCACCCACTCGCGGACAGAGAACCAGAGTTCAGTCACACGATTTTGGTAAACCTCATGTGACGGGCGACGATCCTCTATGGAGACTGACATATCCGATGGCTTGCCGCCGAATTCAATGCGCTGGATGCTGTTGCTCCACTCCTTTGCCATGATGTCGCACAGCCCGCCACCCTCACCACTGGCGTCTACGGCGAGGTGCGACGGCTCGACGCCCCTCGACACGCAGTGGTCGCGCACCTTCTGGGCAATCTGGAAATGGATAGGCTCAGAGCTGCTAGCATCCGTGTGGATGTTGATGATCTCGCCGAACTCAATCCCCATCTTGCCGCCCTCAAGGTCGCCGTACTTGGCGAAGCGCAGGATACATCGGTCACCGCCAAAAGCTGGGTCAAGGCCAGCAATGAGGATGGACTTCAACTGGAACGCATGGGAGCCGCCGACCTCATACTTCAGGCACATGGCCTCGGACAGCACGGTACGCACAACCCCCTCCGGCGACCACCAGCCCCGCGTGTACTTCCAGTGGGTGGGGGAGGTGTCGCCCTCCATCTCCCGCGAGGCGTTAACTTGTTCCTCTGTAATGAGATAGGGGTACAGCGTTTCTCCAGCCTCTATATTGGGAGAATGGTCGCCATCGAACCGGACACAGACACCATTCCTGTCGGTGCGCCACTGCTGTGTCTCCACGCCGACGGAATCCCAGCCGTCCGCTGGCGTTGAAAATCTTCCATGCTCATCGAGGCGTGAGTGAGGGTTCCCAATTGCCAGCATTTGAAACTCTGAACAGCCCTTGGACAAGTTGGACGCGGCCTCGAACGCAGCTTCTGGCGTGTCGGTGGCCTCATCCACGATGGCCAGCACTCGCTCAGTATGAATGCCTTGGATGTTGGCAACAGCTTTCGAGGTGGCACCATCAAGGACAGCGATGGCATATATGGCATTGCGGTCATCGCCCTTGCGCGCCTGTAGCGTGGTCTTACTGTCCACCATATTTCCCGGCACCTTCAGCTTGGCGGAGTGATAAAGGGTTTGGAGATTAGCCCACGCACGCTTGCGGATCATCTTGGCGGTGGTGGAGGTAAGGATAACAGAGGAGTGAGTTGGCTTACTCATCCACCACACCAGAGCATAGAGGGTGGAGCCGAAGGTCTTGCCAGAGGCAGCGCAGCCTGCCCAGCTTATCCATTGATTTGAGCAGAGGCTTTTGATCTGGCGTTCCAGCCACGGGTTCCACTGCATGTCCGGCCAGATCAAGTCGGCAGCACGCTTGAAGTGACCAAACTTTCCAAGCCCACCCACCTCCGGCGTCAGCCCTTCACGGAACGCAAACAGCTCCAACTCAAGCGGGGAAATCTTCTTATCGAAGATAAGTCCGTATTTTTCAGTCGCCACAGTTGACTTTAACGATACAGAAAGGTAAAAATGATAGCAAGTTTAGAGCGCACTGATATGTCAAGATTACTTCCCTCCTCTGATCCAGATGGCAGTAGCTTTTCTGGCTCCACACTCTCGGGCGGCAGTGTATCCACTTCCGTGCTGGTTCCCGGCCCCGGCGTTGCCGCAGGCGGCACCAACGGACAGATACTAGCGAAGGCCAGCGACGACAATTACGACTCCGAGTGGATAGATAACGATACTGGCGACATCACTGGGGTGGCCATCACTGCTGGCACTGGCCTCAGTGGTTCAGTCACCACGACCAGCGGCGATCACACTCAGACGCTTACCCACGCAGCCCATACGGGAGACGTGACTGGGGCTGCCGCCCTAACCATAGCGGCTGATGCTGTCACTTACGCGAAGATGCAGAATGTCGCTGCGGACGAAAGAATTCTAGGGCGCGTGTCAGGGGCGGACGGGGTTGTAGAGGAGTTAACGAAGACGCAGACGTTGACGATGCTCAATGTTGCCGATGGAGCTACAGCCAACGACACGGACGCGAATCTTAAAGCTAGGGCTAACCACACCGGGACACAGGCGGCCTCCACCATCAGCGACTTCGATACTGAGGTGGCCAACAACAGTGCGGTTACGGCTAACACAGCTAAAGTTACTAACGTCAGCACGGATTTAAGTGTAACTGCTAACGGCACATCTCTCACAGTAAATTCAAGTGACGGAACTAACGCCTCACTGCCTTTAGCTGATACAGATAATTGGGGTGTTATGTCGGATGAGATGTTCGATGAGCATACGGCTAACAATGATAAGACCGGAATCTCATCTGGTCAGGCAAGTGCTATCACTGCCAACACAGCTAAGGTTACAAATGTCACGACTGATTTAAGTGTAAGCCGTGATGGAACCAAACTTGATGTGGTTTCGAGTGACGGGACAAACGCTGTCCTTCCATTGGCTGATACAGATAACTGGGGTGTTATGTCGGATGAGATGTTCGATGAGCATACGGCTAACAATGCTAAGACCGGAATCTCATCTGGTCAGGCTTCAGCTATTACTGCCAACACAGCTAAGGTTACCAACGCCACTCACACAGGCGATGTGACTGGGGCGACTGCGCTCACCATCGCAGACAACGCAGTCACTATAGCTAAGATGGCTGGGCTGGCGCGGGGTAGCGTGATTATTGGCGATGCCAGCGGTGACCCAGCGGCATTGGCTATCGGTAATGACACCTATGTGCTTACCTCAGACGGCGCGGATATTTCGTGGGCTGCTGGCGGTGGTGGCGGCGGAAGCGGTCACGCGATTAAGGATGAAGGTGGCAGCGCGTTATCCACCCGAACCAACTTGGACTTCGTTGGTGAGCTGGTAACGGCCACTGACAACAGCGGTGACGACTCAACCGACATAACAATCGACGCGAAAACACTATGGCTTTACGCCGCATAAATTATGGCAGCTACACATAAACTACTTTCGAGCGGGCAACTTGGAGACGATGTAACTTCTGACGCCGCCATCTATGACCCATCATCTGGAAAAACGGGCATGATAAAGACCATTGTGCTGCACAATATGCAGGCCAGCAGCACTGAGGTTGCTGAGATATTCTTTAACGGCACGGCTGACAGCACCCGAATGCTGAACGTGTCACTGACGGCGGGGGAGACATTTGAATGGTCAGTGGGGCACATGATTGTGATGCTGGATGCGGAGTTGCTGAAGGGCCAATCCACCACGGCAAGCAAAGTTAACTACTTCATATTTGGAGCGGAGGAATAATTATGGCATTTGATAGAAGCACAAAAGAAGAGGGTGTGACACTGGCTGGGACACCTGACTATCTCACAATCAGTGGGCAGGCGATTACCCGCAACCAGATTGTCCTGACTACCGATGTATCGGGAATCTTACCAGTTGCCAACGGCGGTACAGCTTTAACCAGCCTATCAACCCTACTCAACTCGAACGTCACACCGAC
>Ga0310345_10003099_pt1 | contig 16100 bp, 18 predicted proteins | sample HC15DNA20500_MG_FD_204667 | JGI IMG/M metagenome (GOLD analysis project Ga0310345, IMG submission 204667) | Marine microbial communities from station ALOHA, North Pacific Subtropical Gyre - HC15-DNA-20-500_MG | ecosystem: Environmental > Aquatic > Marine > Oceanic | place: Pacific Ocean: North... | reverse complement strand
TGGCCGTCAGCTCCAGGCGGAAACCCTTGGCCAGGCGGAACCCGGCGAGCGTGTCTTCGGCCTCCGTGGGGGGGATGCGCGGCAGCAGTCCGGCGAGCTGTTTACGGGTTTCCTGCTGGGCTCGCAGGAAGGGCCCGGAAAAGAGGAGGATTGCCGTCACGCACCATGCCATCAGCGAGCCGGACTCGTCGGTAGGGTGTTTCATCTCCATTCCCCGGTTTTCCTGGTGAAGGTATGAGACTACATCCGATCCGTCCTCAGGACACGGACAGATTGAACTATCAGGGTTGGTGGAGGGTGCCAGCGGCCACCGTTTCGGTTAATCTCGGTGTCGTGGACAACCTCCGACGGGTGTTTTTTTCATGAATGGCAAGGTCGCGATCCTGGGCGGGGGAGTCGTTGGCCTCTTCGTGGCGCGCCGGCTTGCCTCCGAGGGATGGGAGGTGACCCTTCTCGACGCCCGGCGAGTCGGCGGCGGCGCCAGCGGAGCCGCCGTCGGGGTATTGCAGGCTCCCAATCCTTCCCGCTCCGCTCTTGCCGGGCTTTCACGCGAGGGCGCTGAATCCTACGGCGCCATCGCCGGCGAGCTGCTCGTGGAGACGGGTATCGATACGGGCTACCGCCTCTGTGGCTGCGTCCATCTGCGTCGCGACCTGCCCCGTGACCCGGGGAAGGAGCTGGCGCGCTGGGCGGGGGTCGGTGTGGGCGCGGCCTGGTGCGACCGCGGCAGGATCGAGGACCTTATCCCCGGCTACGGGGGTGAGGAGCCGGTCGGTCTCGAGCTCGACGGCGAGGCCGTCATCGATCCTCCAGCTCTCGTCGCGGCCCTGGTCGCCTCCTGCCGGGCGAGAGGGGTGGAACTCATAGAGGATGCGGGCAGCCTGGCGCTCACCGGGCAATCCGCAAGGGCTGTGTTGCCGGAGCCCTGGGCCTCTCGCCTGGGCCCGGAAGCCCGGGTGGTCGTCTCCTCAGGCAGCTGGACGCCCGGGGTGGTTGAGTCCCTGGGCTCTCCCGGGGTGGCGGTGGAGCCGGTGCGGGGGCAGGCCATCGAGCTGGAGCATCCCGCCCCCGCCTGCGTGGTGCATTTCTCTCATGCGGGCTCCGGCAGCGCCTACTACCTGGTTCCGAGGCCGGGAGGCAGGATCTGGGTCGGCAGCACGGTGGAGGAGGTCGGCTACGAGGATTCGACGACTCCGCACGGCCTCGCCGAGTTGCTGGTCGCCGCACGATCGGTCCTGCCGGGCATCGGCGAGGGAGACGTTCGCCGGCAGTGGGCGGGTCTGCGGCCGAAGGCGATGCGCAGGGGCGGCCCGTTCATCGGCAGGTGGCCGGGTCTCAAGAATCTCTGGATCGCCGCGGGCAATTACCGAAGCGGCATCCTGCAGGGCCCGGCCACCGCGCGGGTGCTCTGCGATGCGCTGACCGGTGCGGGTGAGCCAGACGAGAGCTTCGCGCTTCCTGTCGACTGACCGACCAGCCGGGAACCCGGAAGATGGATAGATGGCCTCGGTGGGAGTAAGCTGAGGGGCACGATTCTATCATTTCCAGCCCCTATTCCATGGAGTCCTCCGATGAGAGCCCTCTTGATGATCCTGGCCGTTCTCTCTGTCTCCGCAATCTGTTTGTCAGCCACCGCGAAAGACAAGCTCGTCCCCGGCTCCCAGGTCGCTCACGAGGTGAAGGTGAAGAGCGGCGGGAAAGAGGTGATCATGCGCTACTGGCAGTTCGTGCCGAAAGGCTATAACGGAAAGAAGAACTTTCCGCTCATGCTTTTTCTGCACGGGGCGGGGGAGCGTGGTGACAACCTGGATAAGGTCAAGCAGTGGGGGCCGCCCAAGCTTGTCGGGAAACGTAAGGATTTTCCATTCGTGGTGATTTCTCCCCAATGTCCCAGGGGTACCTGGTGGAAGGTCGAGGGACTCTACCAGCTTGTCAACCACGTAGCCGGCAGCCTCAAGATCGACCGGCAGCGGATGTACGTTACCGGTCTCAGTATGGGAGGGTTCGGCAGCTGGCAGTTGATGGATCGGTATCCGAAGCTGTTCGCGGCAGGGGTTCCAATCTGCGGAGGGGGCAAGGCTGGGAGCGCGAAGAACCTGGTGGATATTCCGATCTGGGCGTTTCACGGTGATGCAGATGGAGTGGTGAAGGCCGATCTCAGCAAATTGATGATCAAGGCCATCGAGAAGGCTGGTGGAAAAAAAGCGAGGCTGACCCTCTACCCCGGTGTTGGTCACAACTCCTGGAGCCGGGCCTACGCCAACGAGGAGGTATACAAATGGCTCCTCTCGCACAAATCTGGCGGTGGTAAGAAGTGAACCTGGCAGCTGATCCTGCTTGAGAGGCGGCCCTTTACGGTTCTTTCCAGAAAGTGCTGCGGCAACACTCTCAGAGGGCTTAAATAGTCTGTCTGGAGCGTTGTGCGTATTTTTCCGGTTTAGACGATTGGCCTGCCGGCCAGTTGGCGTTGCCTTTGGGGGCCGCAAAGGGTACAAACGATGGTTGGTATCCTGACGGTAAGGACAAATGGACAGCGATAACCGAAAAGACAGATCGGATCTTTCCCGACGCCAGTTTCTCGTTCATTCCGCCGGCGTTGCCGGGGCATCGCTGGGACTGAGCGCGACCCGGGCGGCGGATTCCTCCTGCCCGGGAGCCGAGGTTCGCCTGGGCTTCATCGGTCTCGGGGACAGGGGCCGGCAGCTCCTGGGCGCCGCGCTTGCCTCAGCGAACGCGCGCGTTACCGCGCTCTGTGATCTCGATCCCGCGAAGCTCAAGCGCTCCCTTCGGATTGCCGAGGCGAGAGAGGACTTAGGCAGTGGTCCACAGGGTTTTACGAACTATCGCGCCCTGCTCGATTCCCGCGATGTCGACGCTGTGGTCATCTCGACGCCCGTGCACCTGCATCTTCCCCAGACCCTCGCGGCGCTCGCGGCCGGACGTCATGTCTACTGTGAGAAGCCGCTCGGTCTCGACGTCGGGGAGTGCCGGCAGCTGCGGGATGCCTGCCGGGAGGCCGAGTCGCGCGGGCAGCTCTACCAATGCGGTCTCCAGCGCCGCTACAATCCGCGCTACAGGGAGAGTGTTCGCTACCTGCAGGGAAAGGAGCCTGGGAAGATCCTCTTTGTCCGGGCCCAATGGCATGGGGTTGCCAGCTCTCGAAAGAACAAGCCCTGGCTCTTCCGCCAAGAGAAATCGGGCGGCCTGGTCCTGGAGCAGGGCACCCACCAATTTGACGTCTTCAACTGGATCTTCGACTCCCCGCCGCTGGCGGCGGTCGCCCTTGGCGGGATGAACAATCCCGAGGCCTCCGCCCCCTTGCAGGACACCCCGGATCATTACGGGGCGATTCTCGAATATCCCGGTGGCGCCAAGGTTCAGCTCAGCCACATGAACTATTCGATCCCCGAGCGCCGTTTCTCAGGCGCCTACGAGCTGGTTTTCTGCGAGCGCGCGGGTGTGGATGTCGCCAACGCCCTGGTCTGGGATACATCCGGCAAGAGCCGGGAATTGTGCGGAATACGCGGCAACGAGACGCGGCTGGCGATGGCCTCCTTCCTCGATAGCCTTCTCGAGGGCAAGAGGCCTGAGGCCGATATCGAGGTGGCCTACCGGGCGACCCTCTCTTCCCTGCTCTGTAGCAGGGCGCTGGAGAGCGAGGGCAAGATCTCCTGGGACGAGCTGGAATCTTCCTGAGGAGGAGCCGGGCCGGGCTATGAGGATCACCAGGGTTACTACCGGCGATGGTGACGGGGGGGACACCGGTCTCGGGGGGGGGCAGAAGGTCTCGAAGGATTCGCTGCGGATCGCGGCCCTCGGTGGAGTCGATGAATTGAACGCTCTCATTGGTCTCGCTCTGAGCGGTGGGCTTGCCGCGGATGTCGGCGAGGAGCTGCGCGCGGTGCAGAACGATCTCTTCGACCTGGGGGCGGACCTGGCCCTTCGCGAGGAGGACAAGCCCGCTTCGGGGGCCTGCGGAATCGAGACCGGCCAGGTCGAGAGGCTGGAGCGTGGGATCGACGCATTGGGGGAAGAGCTGGGGCCGCTGGAGGAGTTTATCCTGCCCGGCGGCTCGTCGGGAGCCGCGATCCTGCACCTGGCTCGCACGGTCTGCCGCAGGGCGGAGCGGGCGGTCGTCGCTCTCTCGAAAGAAGAGGCCACCGGGCGGCGGGTCATTCCCTACCTCAACAGGCTCTCAGATCTTCTCTTCATGCTCGCCCGGCGGCAGAACCGTGCCGAGGGTCACGAGGAGGTGTTCTGGAAAAAGAGCGGGTCTCCCCCGGACGTCGATCAATAGCGCGTCGAGTCGCCGTCCCCCGTGATTCCCGCCTCATCGAGGGAGCTCTTCGCTCCCTGGAGCATCAGGGCCACATCGCTTCCGAGCGCGAGGAAGGTCCAGCCCTCATCAAGCCTGCGCCGAAGCTGCTCGGGAAGAAGCGTATGGAGGCCGGGGGCCACACCGTGCTTGAGCGCCGTTTCCCTGAGGTGGTCCATGGCCTCGACGAACTCCTTGTCGTCGGATTCCATGCCGGGAGTTTTTCCCATCGACTGCAGCAGGTCGTTCGGGCCGACGAAGATGGCGTCCACTCCCTCGACCGCGCAGATCTCCTCCGCATTTTCGACAGCTTCGATGTGTTCGGTCTGAACGGCGACAAAGATCTCGTTGCTGGCCTCGGCATAGTATTCCGAAGCGGGCACATCGAAGTTCAGACAGTGCAGGCTTCCGCCAACGCTGCGGTTTCCCGCCGGGTGGTATCTGGTGGCCTCCACCGCCGCCCGGGCTTCCTCTGCCGTATTTACCATCGGTACAACGATACCGAAGGCTCCGTTGTCGAGGCAGCGCTTGATGTTCTCATGTGAATTGGAGGGAACCCTGGCCAACGGAACAATTCCCGCCTCGGCGATGACGCCGAACATCTGGGCTGCCGTCTCCCAATTGACCGGGCTGTGCTCGATGTCGACGGTGAGCCACCTGAAGCCGGCACGGGCGAGAAAGCGCGCCGCGAAGGGGCTGCAAAGGCTCAGCCAGCTGCCTACCTGGGCCTCACCCCTGGCGAGGGCGGATTTGAGGGGGTTGTTCATTCGGTTACTCCTGGTCAGGGCCGCAGAGCTGCTCAGGCATCAACATCAGCCTGTCGCCGGGCAGTATGCCAGTCCACGGCTGGAATCTCCAGCCGTCTTCAGGCTCCTGCGGCGGCGCTGCTGGCGGGACGCTGGGTTCTCCCGGGACTTCCGCCGGTGGGTCCCGCCGTTGTTACAGGGCCCGGCTCCCGCTGCCGGGTTTCTTGATGGTCTATTACCCCGGTTTCTGGTACGAGTAGCATATTGAAGATGAAAACCGGCTGAACGGCTTACCGGCGGAGTTCGGTTGCCGGCTCGTTGCCCGGCTCTCGAAGTGTTGAGAAAGAAGAGAGGAAGAGATGGTCAAGAGGAGCAAGAGCCACTTCGTGACGCGTGAGGAGACGAGAGTGGAGAGGTACCCCTGGGGACCTCATGACTGGCTGTGCCGTCCTGACCTGGTGGACTCCGATGGCATGCTCATGGTCCGGGTCGAGGTCCCGCGCTCCGAGGGCATTCCTTTCCATCTACATCCGGGTATGGAGGAGATCATCTACGTACTCCAGGGCAAGGCCGAACAATGGGTCGGCGAAGAGGTCCGGGTGCTCCAGGGAGGCGAGATCGCCCACATCCCGGCCGATACGGTTCACGCGACCTTCAATGCCGGCCGGGGAGTGCTGAAGCTTCTCTGCGTCAACGGCAAGCCGGAAGAATCCGGCCCGTCTCTCGTCGATGTCCAGGATGAAGAGCCCTGGTGCTCCATCCGCTCCCTGGGCGTCGCCCGGTTGCCGGAAAAACTGCGGGTCCTCGAACAGGCCAGGAAGACACCCGAAGCCGGGGGCCGGAAGATTCTCCGTACGCTCGAGAGCGGACGATCGGCAGCCAGGAATGCCCTTCCTGGTCGCGGTAAGGACCAGCGCTGAAAAAAGCGCTGAGTCTTTCAGGCTCAGAAATCCTGGTCGCAGAAGGGAAGCCCGGCGAGCTCGACGTTGAGGTCGAAGAGCAGGTCTCCGGCGGCCGTCTCGAGCTGGGTGATGAGGTCCTCGATGAAGAGATCCTGGAAGCCCGCCAGCAGGCTGCAGATGAATCCGCCCGAGGCGCTCAGGTCGATCACGACGCTGTCTCGGTCAAACTCGATCGGCAGGATCTCGACGAGGATCAGGTTGTCGTCATCGTCAAAGCCGGTGGTGAAGGGGACGATCATGTCGCCGGAAAAGTCGATGTCGACCTGGCAGTTGGTGTCGCCGCCGAAGCCGGAGTCCACCCGGATCGTGAGGCTCCGGACATTGCCCTCCATGTGGCCTATCAGCTGCTCGTTTTCCATGTCGAGCTCCGCTGTAACCTCCGTGACAGCTACCGGGCAGCCAGGCTGGCCTTCGCACATGGTATCTTCATCAGCGGGGCAGACGGTCGCCGTCATGGTATCGGTGACCTCGATCACTGCCGCGTCAGGCTCGATGCAGATGGTCGGAGGAACCTCTCGGCGGATCATATCGGTGAGAAATTCCTGGTCGATGCAGACGGGAATCTTGATGGGTCCGCAGGGATCCGAGGAGCAGCTGTCGGAGGGGGCCCCGCAATCGAGAGCGTCATCATCGGTCTCGTCACAGCCGCATTCGCCAAAGGGCGCCGGAGGCAGTCTTCCACCTGAGAAGAGATAGGCGAGCGTGAAGACGGCATCGGAGATGTCGGTCTCACCGCTGTCATTGGCATCCTGGGCGTCCGCGCAGCCCGGATCGGGGTTGCCGAGAAACAGGATGCCCAGCAGCGCGACCGGGTCCGAGATATCGACCTGGCCGTCAAGGTTCGCGTCTCCGCGGATGAATTGAGCGGAGCGGGCTTGCCGGGCGCTGAGCATAGAGACAGCCAGAACCAGGATTATTTTATATCTCATGTGTGGACCTCCAGCCCATTTCATTCAAACCGGGATTCAGTTTTTCAACGGATCGAGCCAGTGCTCGTTCGGGATTAATAATTAAGACCCTTGGTAAAGTAATTGTCCGATCTGGCGGAAGGCAATGCAATTTCGAATTACTCCGGGTCCGGGTTGTTTTTAGAGCAATTGCGCTCCGTCGCCGATTTTCGTCTGGAGGGTACGCAGCGGGGCCGCGAAGCGGCTATTCCAACGCGAGGCGAGCCGCTCCTGGAATTCCCCGGCGGAGTCCTCCTCGACCAGGTTGACGGTGGCGCCGCCGAAGCCACCGCCGGAGAGCTTGCCTCCGATGAAGCCCGGCAGTCCGGAGGCGGTCTCGACCAGGAAGTCGAGCTCATCGCAGGAATTCCCGAAGAGCTCCCTGCTGGAGGAGTGGGATTCGAGCATCAGCTCCCCGAGCCGTACGATGTCTTTCCTGCGCAGGGCCTCGACGCCGCTCAGCACACGGCTGTTCTCCCGGATCACGTGCTCGGCGCGTTTGCGGTCTTCCTCCTCGACCTCGTCGCGGCACTCGAGGAACTCCTCGAGGCCGACATCTCGAAGACTCGGCACGGGTCTGTCGAGAAGCTCGCCGAGTCGTCGCGTCGCGTTGGCGCAATGGGCGCGTAGCCTGGCGTATTGTCCGTCGATGAGCGCGTGCTTGACCCGGGAGTCGGCGATGACGATCGTGAGCCCGGAGTCGGGCAGGGAAAGACGGTCGTATTCCAGCGTCCCGCAGTCGAGGAAGAGAAAATGGTCGCGTTTGCCGAAGAGAGAAGAAAATTGATCGAGGATTCCGCAGGGCACGCCCACGAAATCATTTTCCGCCCTCCGGCACAACCGGGCCTCTTCCATGGGGTCGCCTGGCCGTCCTCCAAGCATGCCGTAGGCCGCCTCGGCCGTCGCCAGCTCGAGCGCGGCGGATGATGAGACTCCCGCTCCCGTGGGCAGGGAGCTTTCTATGGAGAGATTGATCGAGGGCAGTCGGATGCCGCTTCTCTCTATCTCACGAAGCACGCCCAGCGGATAGTTGATCCACGAGCCGGCCAGCGGCGCCGGCTCCTCGAGGCCGGCATCGATCCGTTCGTTGAACGTCGAGCTCCAGGCCCCGAGACGGCGGGGGCTGGTTTCTTCCTGTCCGGCCGCGATCACCACCGAGAGCTCGAGGGCGATGGAGAGGATGTAGCCATTGTTGTAGTCGGTGTGGTTGCCGAGGATCTCGAGACGCCCCGGAGCCCGGGAGAGCGCCTGGGGGGCGGTCTCGAACTGCTCCTCGTAGTTCTTCCTTGCGCGCAGGGCGAGCTGTTCACAGCTGGGGGAAATTTCAGGGGGCATATCGAAATCCGGTTCTGGGTCATGAACGCCGGGAGAGCAGCCAGCGCCCGGGTTCGCGCGGTTCTCCTGGCCCTGATTGTGCTTGGGGCGCGGGTGAGGGTCAACGTCGATGCGGGAGCTTGTCAGGACCGGGGCGGCATGGCACTATCGGCCGCATGACGGCTCCAGGTATATCTCCGGATTCACCAGGCGGCCGCCCCCATGCGGAGGTCGTGGCCGGGGCGCTCGTTCGGGATGGAGCCTGCCTGCTCTGCCAGAGGCCAGGGGGCAGCAATATGGCCGGACATTGGGAGTTTCCAGGCGGTAAGGTCAAGGAGGGGGAGACCCTCGAGGAGGCGCTGCGGAGGGAGCTGGAGGAGGAGCTTGGAATCGAGGTTTCCGTCGGGGAGCGGCTCTCGACGCTGGAGTACAGCTATCCCCACCTGGACATAACACTCCATCTCTTTCGCTGTGGAGAGTTTGAGGGGGAGCCGCGCGAGCTCTACCATACCGCTATCACCTGGCTCGCTCCCGCGGAGATCGACCGCGCCTCGCTGGTGCCATCCAATCTGCCTTTTCTGGACATTCTTCCGCGCTCTGGAGAAGATATTCCGAGCGAGCGGCCCTGAGAGCGGGGTCCGGCGATCTGCGTGCCGCCTCAATCGTTTCCGGTACTCTTGATGGATCCGAGGATGATCACCAGCTTTGATCCTGATACCTGCCGACGGCAGTTTCCCGCCCTGGGCCGGGAGGTCGATGGCCGCCCCGCGGTTTTCTTCGACGGCCCGGCGGGCAGCCAGGTACCCCGGAGGGTGATCGATGCCGTCGGGGACTATCTCGCGGGCTCCAACGCCAACCATGGAGGCCGCTTCCTCACCAGCCGCGAGAGCGACGCGATGCTCGCGGAGGCCCATCGCGCCGCCGCCGATTTCATGGGCTCCGCCGATGCGGAGCTCGTGGCCTTCGGGGCCAATATGACGACCCTCACCTTCGCCTTGAGCCGAGCCCTGGCGAAAACCTGGAGGGCCGGGGACGAGGTGATCGTGAGCCGCTCGGCCCACGATGCGAACTTCACCCCCTGGGTGCTCGCGGCCGCCGACGCGGGAGCGACGGTGAGGTACGTCGATATTCGGGCCGGGGACTGCTCCCTGGATCTCGAAGAGCTTGCCGCCATGCTCTGTGAACGAACCCGCCTGGTCGCGGTCGCCTGCGCTTCAAACTTCAGCGGGACCATCCATCCCGTGGAGAAGATCGCGGTGCTGGCCCACGAGGTGGGAGCGCAGGTGTTTCTCGATGCGGTGCATTACGCGCCGCATGCTCCCCTGGCGGTCGAGCAGTGGGATTGCGATTTCCTGGTCTGCTCGGCGTATAAGTTTTTCGGGCCCCACGTGGGATTGCTCTGGGGAAAGCGGCGGTGGATGGAGGAATTGCCGGCCTATAAGGTGCGGCCAGCTGAAGACGCCGCTCCCGATCGCTGGATGACCGGGACCCAGAATCATGAGGGTATCGCCGGGGTGCTTGCCGCGATCGATTACCTTGCGGATCTCTCACGCGATGAGGCAGGGTCCGCGGATCGCAGGGAGGCGCTGTTGCGTACCTGGGAACTCATCGGTAAATACGAGGGGGTTCTCCTGCGTCGGCTGCTCGATGGGCTGGCCGGGATCAGGGGCCTGAAGGTCTGGGGCATCACCGATCCGGCGAGAGATCACGAGAGGGTTCCGACGGTCTCTTTCACGATAGAGGGGCATCCGAGCGGGGAGATCGACCGCCATCTCGCGGCCCGCGGGATCTTTGCCTGGAGCGGGAATTTCTACGCCCTGCCACTCTCGGAGGCCCTCGATCTTGAACCAGGCGGCGCCGTGAGGGTGGGGCTCCTGCACTACAATACGGCCGCCGAGGTAGATCTGCTTGTCGAGGCCCTCGAGGAGCTCGTTGGGGGTTGAGCGGGAAGCTCAGGCGCTCGTCCCGGGGGACTCTCCGGCTCGTCCCGGCAGCAGGGCACTCATGTAAATCCGCTCCATGGTGCTCAGCCGCATCGAGGCCTTGATGGGGGAGCCCGGGGTATAGTTGATCAGGCGCAGGAGGAAGGAGCCGTCCGGGTCGAGATCGATGATGTTGATGCAGCCGGCGTCCTGCTCGAGCCTGCCGAAGGTGTCGAGCCCACCGCCGAGGGTTCGCGAAAGGATCATGCGGTTGGTCCCGCCGTGGGCCACGATGAGCAGCTCTTTCCAGTCGTCGCGGGCGGCGAGCCCTTCGAAGGCCGGGAGCACCCGGTCCTCGAGTGAGCCGAAGGTCTCGCCGCCGAGGAACCTGGTCTCACGCCCGAGGGATTTTCGCAGGGAGTTGGCGAAGGCCAGGTCGGCGCCTTCCCCGGTGCTCTTGAAGGCGTCGCCGGGCATGATCTCGCGCAGGTCGTCGATGTGTTCCGGCTCGCAGCCGGTGTCCATCTGTTCCAGCGCGAGCTCGGCGGTCTGCAGGGCCCGCGGCAGGCCGCTGGTGACGACCAGGTCGACAGCCGCCTCGCCGAGGGCCTTGCCCGCGCTGATGGCCTGGTCTCTGCCCTCTTTGTTCAGCGGAACCTCGCCGGGCTGGTAGGGGTCTCCGGAGGGGTCGAAGTAGCTGACCTCTCCATGGCGAAGCAGGTAGATTCGTCGCCGCGCGTTGATCACTTTTTCAAGCTCGGTTAGCATATCGTCAGGCATGATAATTCTGCCGGGGTCGCTGTTCAAGATGATCAGGCCGGTGGTGAGCCGGGATATGGAGCATGAACGACCAATTGCTCGAGCAGATACTGGAAATCGCGGCGGCGGCCGGGCGCGCCGCGATGGAGCATTACGGCGGTGATGGTCCTGTTGAATACAAGGAAGACGATTCGCCGCTGACGCTCGCCGACAAGGCGGCCCACTTCGTGATCGTCAACTCTCTGCAGGTGATCGATCCCTGGCTGCCGGTACTGTCGGAGGAGTCCGCCGAGGAGGAGATAGCCGATCGAAAGACCTGGAGCGATTTCTGGGTTGTAGATCCTCTCGATGGAAGCAAGGAGTTCATCAAGGAGACCGGGCAGTTTACGGTGAACATAGCCCGGGTTCAGGGAGATGAGCCGGTGCTGGGAGTCGTTCACGCTCCGGTGACGGGAGAATTCTATTACGCGACCCGGGAGGGAGGGGCGTTCGCCGTTCGCGCGGACGGCTCAACCGAAGAGATCATGGTTCAGCCCGCCGTTCCAGCCGGCCTGAGAATTGTGGCGAGTAAGGATCATGCGGGACCGCGGGTGGAGGCGTTTCTCGATCGCCTCGAGGGGGCCGAATGCGTGAGCATGGGCAGCTCGCTGAAGTTCTGCCTTGTGGCGGAGGGAAAGGCGGACTTTTATCCGCGCCTGGTGCCGACGATGGAATGGGATACCGCCGCGGCTCAATGCGTTCTCGAGGCGGCCGGCGGGTACCTGGTCGATCTCGCCGGGCGCAGGTTGAGCTACAATAAGGATGACCTGCGCAATCCTTCCCTCCTGGCGTATGGAGATGATTCCATGGACTGGGCCACCCTGCTGGAAGAGGACTGAGAGACGGCGTACGGCAGGGAAGGCGCCCGCGGCCCGGCGGTTCTTTTGAAAGAACCGCGGGCCGGCGGTCGTTTTCCCTGCATTCGTCTTCAATTCGTCTTTTTCGTTCCGGGAGGCTTCCTGTAGGGGCCGCGCGTGGCCAGGGCTTTTTTCAGAGCCGTCGTCACCTTCTCACCCATGGGGTTTTCCCTGGGAGAGAATTTCGCCAGGACCTTCCCCCGGTGATCGACCAGGTATTTCTGGAAATTCCATTTTACGTCTCCACCGGTCTTGGAGTTCTTCTTGTCGGTGAGGAACCTGTAGAGCGGATGCATGTCAGCTCCCTTGACGGAGATCTTCTCGAAGAGGGGGAAGGTCGCCTTCTTCTCTTTCCTGCAGAAGGATTTGATCTCCAGGTTGGTGCCGGGTTCCTGTCCGTTGAAATTATTGGCCGGGAATGCCAGGACCTGGAAACCCTTGGCCGTGTACTTTTTCTGGAGTGACTCGAGACTCGAGTACTGTGGTCCGGTGAGTCCTCACCTGCTCGCTACGTTGACAACCAGGAGCACCTGGTTCCTGAACTTGCCCAGCGCGACGGCCTTGCCGTCGATGTCCTTTACCTTGAGCTGGAAAAGGGAATGAGGCGCCTTGGCGTTCTTCCCGGCATCATCGGCTACGCCTTTCGCCGTGAATCCGCCGGCCAGCAGCGCGAGGCCGAAGACGAGAAATTTTCTGCGCATGTCTGCTCCTTGCGTAAGGGGTTGGTTTTTCGCGGCTGGAAGGCCGCGACGAACCCCCAGCATAGCAGCAACCGGTAGTTTAAGAAAAGAATCGCTGCCGGGCTGGCGGCCCGTGATGACAAGATCTTACATGGAGCAGGACCAGTCCTCGAGGCGCAGGCGTTCCTCCAGGCTGAGCTCGCACCCATATCCGAAGCCCTCACCCTGGAGAGAGGCTACGTTGAGGCAACCATCTCGGATGAGCAGGCGGGCTGAGTTTTCAAAAGGCTCGTAGAGATCGGGGTGAGCTTCGAGGGCGGCCGCCGCTTCAGCCCGGGGCAGGTGCTCGAGCCCCCGGAAGTAGTGGTGGCCATTGCGCTCGACGTGGAGGATTCCCAGCGCCGCTACCGCGGCGAGATCCTGCTGCAGCGGGATCACGGGGAGGTTGGCGAGGTCCTCGGCGCTCTGGAAAAAGAGCTCCTCTCCCGCCTCGCGGTTGAGCTCGCAGATGAGGCGCCGGTTGTGCAGGCTCTTGAAGATGCCCTTGCAGTTTTTATGCGAGGTTCCGCGGTAGCCCAGGGCCGCGGCCCTCTCGAAGCTGTCGAGGTTGTCATCGGACTCATCGATGATGATGGGCCTGGTGCCGGCGAGCTCGCGCAGGCCCTCTTCGATGTCCGCAGACAGCGCGGTCTCCCGGCTGAGAGGCTGCTCGATGAAGAGGATTCGTTCACAGAAGCGCTGTGTGGAGGGGTCCTGCTCGAGTTTTTTCAACAGCCCGGTCAGCTGGCGCGGGTCCCTGTACTGTTCGTTTCCATCGAGGGTGATGGAGTAGCCGTCCACGCAGCGCTCCTCGAACAGCCTGGTGAGCTCTTCGATGCGCTGGAGATCGTCTTCATCTTCGCCGCAGACCTTGACCTTGAAGTAGCGAAGGCCGTATTCGTCTATGCACTCCTCCAGCGATTGCGGCAAGCCGTCAAGCAGGCGGTCATCTCCGGAGATGTCGCCGGTGCGGATCGGGTCTCCCAGGCCTACGGTGTGACGGCAGTAGAGGCGCTTGAGCGGCTGGTCCGGGAGTATGGAGGCGGTCTCGAGGCCTGTGAGGTTATTCTTCAGGAGGTCGAAGAAGGACAGGCCGTGGAGCCTGGCGAGGGCATCGAGCATCGCCCGCTCGAAGAAGGAGCTGCCGAAGGCCGAGGTCAGCGCGTTGAGCCCGGCCGCGGCGCAATCTTCGTAGACCCGCGGAAGGGCCGCCTGCCAGTGTTCGGCGGCGGTGGCCGCCCGGGCTCCACAGTCGAGGTAGACATCCCGGGCCAGGGTCATCGCGCTGACCTGGTCCTCGACGTTCTGCCGCAGGCTTTTTTCCGGATCCTTGTCGAACCAGCGCGGTGGCAGGCCATCGGCGGCGACTCCCCGTGCGAGCTTTCCATTGGAGTCCTCGATCGTCAGACGCAGGTGGAGGGCCGGGGCCGCCGTCATGCAGGCGATACCGTAGCGAAAAGGCATCCGGGTGGAGATGTCGTGAATGAAGGCCTCCAGCTCTACCAGCCTGATAAGGGGTGCCTCGTTTCGCATGGGTGAAGCATAACGGATTCTATACCGGCCCGGTATCGCTTCCCGGCGAAGGTTTAACCGGTTTAGCGTCTTGCGGGATGAGCCGTGGTTCAAGACAATGCCGCTGGAGCGACGATGGCAGGAGCGGCCGGTATGACTCGCGGGTTTCCGTGGGGCGCATCGTTTCTTTCTCTGAATTTTCAGCGAGGTATCCCGGTTTGCAGCGACATCTGCGGGCAATCTTCTACGTCTCCCTGCTCAGGGTTCTTGCCGAGCTGGCGCTTGGTACGTGGATAGCGCTTGTCGCCCTGGTCTGGGACAGTGAAAACGGCCCGAGCTTCCTGACCTATCATTACACTGCGCGGCCCGAGAGCGGTGACCGGGAGGCCTTCTTCATCCTTGGAGGTGGGCTGATGCTGCTGGGGGCGATTCGCCTGGCCCAGGTGCTCGGGTCTGCGGGCCGGCTCTGCTGGGCGCGCAGGCTGGGCCTGGGCCTGGGCTGGCTTGATTTCCTCACTCCCCTGACCCTGCCCCTGGGTCTCTGGGCGCTGCTGGTGTATCGCCATCCGGATACGCGACAGCTCTTTCGGAGAGGACGCTCTGAAGGCGCTTCTTCTCCACCCGGAGAGGATTCAGCCGGGGATGATGAAAGCGCCGGTTGATTCGCTGAAACGATGGACGAGCAAGTGCCATGACTTACTGTCCTGAATGTGGCGAGAGAGGCCGGAAGAACGCGACCTTCTGTGATTTCTGCGGGGCGGAGCTGCCAGAGCGGCGGCCCGAATCCAGGCGGGTGATTCCTTCTTCCGGTCCGCGGCGCCTGCCGGGCTCTACGGATGTGGTGCCGGCGTCGAAGGCTACCGTCAGTATTCCCAGGGCCCTGCTCTTTTTTTTATTCCTCATCGTGGGAGGTGTGTTGGCGGGAAAATATATCGCCCATGACGTGGAAGTCATTTTCTTCCTCCCCCTCGTATTTTACCTTCTTCATCTCCAACGCAGGCAGATGGCGACTCTCAACTCCTGGCTGGGGGAACGGAAGCTGTCGTTCGCAGGCTGGGTAATCTGGAGCCTGTTTACCGCCGGTCTCTACGCCCTTTTCATCGAGTGGCGGATGGCGAAGATCATCAACAGGATCCAGCGTGAGAACGGCTTGCCGGGCACCCCGGGACTGGCGAGCATCTGTCTTGGGATCTCTGTCCTGATTCCCGGCATAGGAACCGTCGCTTCGATCTTCATCCAACAGCATGAGATCAACAGGTTCTACAACCCTCGCTCTCCCGGCGACTCGCGACGTACGGAGGAATGAGCCGGTGGCCTGGTTTCGTCGTGGGGTTTTACCGGGAGGTCGGTTGCGGCGTCTATTACTGTCGCCCCGGATCGGTTACTCTCTGGTGGTGAATTCGGGTCTTTATTGGAGAGTTTGAGATATGGCCGATTGCCCATCCTGCGGCGAGCGCCTTACGCCCAAGGCGAAGTTTTGTGATTATTGCGGTGAAAAGCTACCTGAAGACTCGCAGGAAGCGGGCGCCTCCTCAGCTTCCGTCTCCAAGAAAGCCTCCAAGAAAGACTCCAGGAAGCCGCCTATTTCAAGAGAAGCCGCCTTCGTCGGAATAGGGATGGCCATCGTCCTTACCATCCTTACCTGCGGCTTTTATATGCTGTTCTGGCAGGCCAGGCAATTCAGGGTCCTGAATGCCTGGCTCGGCAGGAAGGAGTATAGTTTCTGGCCGTGGTACCTTCTCAGTCTGCTTACCTGCGGTATCTACATGGTTTACCACGAATACAAGATGGCCAACGGCATCTGCGAGATCCAGCGCAAGAAAGGTTGGCCGGAAAATCCGCAGCTGGCGGTCATCTGCCTTGTCCTGAGCGCGTTCGGACTCAGCGTGGCGTCGATGGCGATCCAGCAGGAAGAGATCAACAAGTTCTACCAGCAGTCCTGACCGGAAGATGTTCACGCACGCAAACCTGGCCAGGTTGTTCCTCCTTGGGCTCGGGGGGATCGGTC
>Ga0310345_10003096_pt1 | contig 16122 bp, 18 predicted proteins | sample HC15DNA20500_MG_FD_204667 | JGI IMG/M metagenome (GOLD analysis project Ga0310345, IMG submission 204667) | Marine microbial communities from station ALOHA, North Pacific Subtropical Gyre - HC15-DNA-20-500_MG | ecosystem: Environmental > Aquatic > Marine > Oceanic | place: Pacific Ocean: North... | reverse complement strand
CTCCAACCCCCAGATCCGCTGCATGACCGCCACCGGCCGCCTCCCCCTGCCCCGCATCCGGGCCATGCTAGGGCCGGGACCCCGCGCTTGTCACCCGTCGCGCGCGCCCGGTCGCAGGCAGGCGATGAAGAAGCCGTCCATGCCGCCTCGCTCGGCCCAGAAATCCGGCCTGAGCCGCAGCCCCTCCGGCCCGATCCAGTCGGGCGCGATGCCGGGTCGGGCCAGAACCGCGCGGTCGTTGACCAGCCCCGGATGCCGCGCAAGCGCCTCCTCGACCTGCACCTCGCCCTCGTCGGGCAGCAGCGAGCAGGTGCAGAAGACCAGCCGCCCGCCGGGTTTCAGCAGCCTCAGCGCGTGATCGATCATCTCCGCCTGCAGCGCGATCAGCGCCCCGAACTCCGAGCCGTCCTTGGCGTGCGGCAGGTCCGGATGGCGGCGGATCGTGCCGGTCGCCGAACAGGGTGCGTCCAGAAGGATCGCATCGAAGCCGGTCTCGTCGAACTCCAGCGCGTCGGCCTGCACCACGCGCGCCGCAAGCCCGGTACGGTCGAGATTCTCGCGCAGCCGCGCCAGCCGCGCCTCCGAGAGGTCGAGCGCCGTGACATCGGCGCCGGTCGCGGCGAGCTGCATCGTCTTGCCGCCCGGCGCGGCGCACAGGTCGAGAACACGCTCGCCCGGCCGCGCACCGAGCACTCGTGCCGCCACCGCGGCGGCGGCGTCCTGCACCCACCAGTGGCCTGCGGCGAAGCCCGGCAGCGCCGAGACCTGCCCGGCCTCTCGCAGCCGGACCGAGCCGGTGGGCAGCAGTTCGCCACCCAGCGTCGCGGCCAGTGCTGCCGCGTCGCCCTTCGCGGTCAGATCGAGCGGCGGGACCTGCGCCTGCACCGCCTCCATCGCCTCGACCGGCTTGCGGCCCCAGGCCTCGACCAGCGGACCGCGCAGCCAGTTCGGCAGCTTCGGCGCCGGCAGCTTGGCCCATGCCTCGACCGGCTGCTCGCCGATCTTGCGCAGCACCGCGTTGACGAGGCCCTTGTAACTCTGGGTGCGTTTGCCCTTGGACATGATCTGCACCATGGCGTTGACGACGCCATGGGCCGCGGCACCCTCCATGATCTCGACCGCGCCGAGGCGCAGCGCGTTGCGCACCGCGAGCGGCGGTTGTTTCACGAGAAACGGCTTGAGCGCCCGGTCGGCGCGCGGCAACTGCCGCAGCACCTGGGTGGCAAGACGCTGGGCGCGGGCGCGATCGGGAGGCGACAACCGCTCCAACGCCCCGGCGGCGATGCTCTCCGACAGCAGTCGCTGCGCGCCCGTCGCCTGCTCGATGAGATGCAGGGCCGCGCGGCGCGCGGCGATGCCGTCGTCGGGGGACGTGGCGCGAGCTTGGGTCATGACGGGTCCGGGGCTTGTTGGAGACGCGTCAGCACGTATATCCCAAGCATCCGCCGCACAAGCGCCGCCCCCGAGGAGAGCCGCCATGGCCGACGACAGCCCGATCCCCGACATGCCCGCCGACCTGCCGCCCGCTGCGCGCCGGGCGCTGGAGGAAGCCCGCGCCCGGCGCGCGGCGCTCGATGCCGCGGCGAAGCTGCCGACCGAGCTTGGCGGCCGCGACGGCCCCGAGCCGGTGCGCTATGGCGACTGGGAAAAGCAGGGCCTCGCCATCGACTTCTGACGGCGCGGCTTCTAATTGCTCAGCGATCGAGGCCCAGCACGTCGATCATGTCGTAATGACCGGGCGAGCGCCCCTGCCCCCAGAGCGCGGCCCGCACCGCGCCGCGGGCGAAGATCATCCGGTCGGTCGCCATGTGACGCAGCACGATGCGCTCGCCCTGACCGGCGAAGATCACGTCATGCTCGCCGACGATGTCGCCGCCGCGAATCGCCGAAAAGCCGATACGTCCCGCGACCCGCGCGCCGGTGATGCCGTCGCGGCCCCGATCGGCAACTTCCGACAGCTTGACGCCGCGCCCTTCGGCAGCCGCCTCGCCCAGCATCAGGGCGGTGCCGGAGGGGGCATCGGCCTTGCGGTTGTGATGCGCCTCGACCACTTCGATGTCCCAGCCCTCCTCCAGCGCCGCCGCGACCATCTTGGTCAGGCCGGTCAGGAGGTTGACGCCGAGGCTCATGTTACCGGCGCGCACCTGCACCGAGTGCCGCGCCGCCGGGACCAGCCGCTCGATCTGGCTCGCGTCGAAGCCGGTGGTGCCGATCACGTGCACCGCGCGGGCCTGCGCCGCGAGATGCGCAACGTCCAGCGTGGTTTCGGGGGTGGTGAAGTCGATCACCGCCTGCGCGCGCGCCATCGCCTCGAGCGGATCGTCCGAGACGGTGACGCCCATCGCGGGCCCGCCCATGGCGTGACCGACATCCTGGCCCACCCAGTCATGGCCCGCGCGCACCACCGCGCCGGCGAGCCGCGCCCGGTCGCTGTCGCAGACGGCCTGCACGAGCATCCGGCCCATCCGGCCCGCTGCTCCCATGATCACGATTCCCGGTGCCGTCTCGGTCATGCGCCTGTCCCCTTGCTGTGCCGCCCCTTCCTCGCCCGCGCCGCGCCCGCTTGGCAAGCCCGGTCGCGGAGACTAGATGGTGCGGCATGAGCAAAACCCGCGCCTCCGAACCCCGTGGCCCGTCGCAGCGCCAGCTGCGCGTGGGCGAACTGATCCGCCGCAGCCTCTCCGAACTGCTGAGCCGTGGCGACCTGCACGAGCCCGAGCTGTCGGCGATGTCGATCACCGTGGGCGAGGTCCGGGCCACGCCCGACCTGAAGCGCGCCACCTGCTTCGTGCTGCCACTGGGTGGCGGCGACGAGACGGTGATGCTGGACGCGCTGCGCCGCGCCAAGCCCGAGATCCGGCACCAGCTGGCCCGGACCATGAAGCTCAAGCACGCGCCGGATCTGAAATTCGAGATCGACCGCACCTTCGACCGGATGGACGAGACGCGCCGCCTGCTCTCGGACGAAAAGGTCCGCCGCGACGTCGAAGCCGCGCGCGACGCGACGGAGGGGGACGGGGAATGATCCCTCGTCTGGCGCTGGCCACCCTTGGTCTCGGCGCGGCCTGCGCCCTGCCGGTGCCGTCGCAGGCGGCGGCCTGCGAGGACGTCGATTACGAAGGCCTGTCCTACACGATCTGCGAGGTCGACCCGGCGAGTGACGACCTGCGGCTGTTCCTCACCGATGGCAATGGCGGCCTCTATGGCAGCTTTCAGGCGATCGACCGCGAGATCGACGGCGAGGCGCTGGTCTTCGCGATGAACGCGGGCATGTATCACCCCGATCGCCGCCCGGTGGGACAGTATCTCGAGAATGGCGAGGAGGTGATGCGCCTCGTTACCAATGCCGGGCCCGGCAATTTCGGCATGCTGCCCAACGGCGTGTTCTGCATCAACGACGACACGGCGCAGGCGATCGAAACCCTGCGCTACGAGCGCGAGGCGCCCGAATGCCGCTACGCCACGCAATCGGGGCCAATGCTGGTGATCGACGGCGAACTGCACCCGCGGTTTCTGCCCGACAGCACCTCGCGCAACATCCGCAATGGCGTCGGCACCACCGATTCCGGTGATCGCGCCGTTTTCGCCATCGCCAACCAGCCGGTGACCTTCCACGAGTTCGGCTCGTTCTTCCGCGACCATCTGGAGCTGCCGCAGGCGCTCTATTTCGACGGCAATGTCAGCCGGCTGCACGCGCCGGGACTGGGCCGCTCGGATTTCGGCTTCGCGATGGGTCCGATCGTCGGGGTGCTGGCCCCCGTTGACGAGGCACGTCCCGACGGCTAGGCCGCGCGCCTCGCACGCAGGCATCAGGAGGGCCGCATGGCACGCAAGCGCAAGGGCCGCGACATCTCGGGTTGGGTGGTGGACAAGCCCGCGGGCATGACCTCCACGGCGGTCGTCAACAAGGTCAAATGGGCCTTCGACGCCAAGAAGGCGGGCCATGCCGGCACGCTCGACCCCGACGCCACCGGCGTGCTCGCCGTGGCGCTGGGCGAGGCGACCAAGACCGTGCCCTTCATCACCGACGCGCTGAAGGCCTACGAGTTCACCGTGACCTTCGGCGCCGCCACCAACACCGACGATGCCGAGGGCGAGGTGATCGCCCGCTCCGACGCGCGCCCTTCGGATGCCGAGATCAAGGAGGCGCTGCACGGCTTCGTCGGCGACATCGAGCAGGTGCCGCCCGCCTTTTCGGCGGTGAAGATCGACGGCCAGCGCGCCTACGCCAAGGCCCGCGCAGGCGAGGAGGTGGAGCTTGCCGCCCGCCCGCTCTGGGTCGAGAGCCTGATCCTGCTGGAGCGGCCCGATACCGACCACGCGAAGCTGGAGATGGTCTGCGGCAAGGGTGGCTATGTCCGCTCGATCGCCCGCGATCTGGGCGAAAAGCTCGGCTGCCTCGGCCATGTGCGCGAGCTGCGCCGGGTCTGGTCGGGGCCGTTCTCGGCGGCCGAGGGCGTGACTCTCGAGCAGATCGAGGCCGAGGCGAAATCCGAGGCGCTCGACCGCTTCCTGCGCCCGCTCGAGGACGGGCTGGCCGATCTGCCGCGCGTCACCTGCTCAGCCGAAGCGGCGGGGCGCCTCAGGAACGGCAACCCGGCTCCGGTGATCGCCTCGGGGCTCGACTACGGTGAAGAGGCCTGGGCCGCGCATGAGGGTCGGGCCGTGGCGGTGGGTCGAGTGATGGGGCCCGAGCTGCATCCGAACCGGGTCTTCGTGATCTGACGTCGGGCGCGCCGGCTTGGAGGCAGAGCGGACCCTACGCCTCAGAACACTGCGAGCCGCACGCTTCAGAAGACCGCGCGCCGCACGAGGTTCAGCCCGGCGATCAGCAGCACCGCCAACGTCACCCGGCGGAACGCCTGCTGGTCGATCCGGTCATGCACCAGCCCGCCCAGCATCATTCCCGCCACGGCGGGGACGATCATGAACAGCGAAAACGGCAATGTCGCGCCGTTGAGCACCCCCGATTGCAGATGCGCGCCCGATAGCGCCAGCGCGCCGAGGCCGTAGATCACCCCCTGCACCCGGATCGAATCGCCCTTGGGCGTGTCGATCGCGGTAAGATAGGCCACCGTCGGCGGCCCCCAGACCCCCGACACCCCGCCCACGAAGCCCGAAAAGCCGCCGATCAGCGCCTCAATGCCGTTGGTCTTCTCGGGAAGCTTCGGCTTCCATCCCGACAGCTGCAGCAGCGCGAAGGCCGAGACCGGCGCGCCGATCAGCAAGAACAGCGCCTCGGCCGACAGCACCCGCACCAGCTGCGCGCTGATCGCCAGCATCACGCCACCGACGATCAGGTAGACCCTGAAGCGCTTGACCGTGGAGACCGCCGCGCGCCCGCCCTGCCGCAGCGCCTGCATGCCGTTGGTCACCAACGTCGGCGCAATCAGCGCCGCGAGCGCCAGCTCGGGCGGCAGGAACAGCGACATGGCCGAGATCATGATCATCGGCATGGCGAAGCCCACCATGCCCTTCACGATGCCCGCGCCGAAGCCCACGAGGACGGAAAGCAGCAGCAGCTGCGGCGGCATCAGCTCGGCGAAGGGAAGCATGGGGTCTCCGGGGGTTGCGATGCTGCCCCTGTGGCCCGGCGCCGCTCAGACGGCAAGGGGACGCGGCGCGCCGAGCCGCGGATGCAGCTTCGCCGCAATGGCCGAGGCCGCGGCCATGCCGGCGCCGCAGGCCGCGAAGACCCCCGCCACCGGCGCCACGGTCAGCACCAGTCCGGCCACCGCCGGGGTGAGGATGCCCGATACGTCGCGAAAGCTCGCATAGACCGCGGCCATCTCGGTGCGCTCGGACGGCTTCACCGCCATCAGGAAGGGCAGCCCGGCACAGACGTCGAGCATCACTAGGCAGACCGATCCCGCCATCAGGGCGGCAAGCGCCGCCCATGGCGCGCCGGAAAGCAGCGTCGCCGCGACGAATAGCGCCGCCGCCACGGCGAAGCTGCCGCGCACCGCGAAACGCACGCTGGTGCGCTGCACCAGCCGCAGCATCAGCGGCGTGGTGAACAGCAGCGCGTTCGACAGCGACAGCATCACCCCGCCAAGCCGGTCTCCCAGACCCTGCTCGATGCAGAAGATCGGCAGGTAGACGATGTAGACCCACCAGCCGCAGGAGCGGATCACCGCGAAGAGCCAGCCCGCCACGAGGCGCGGCTGCGCGCCGAAGCGTCCGAGAAACGCCAGCGGGTTCGGCGCCGGTCCCCGGGCCCGGACGATCTGCCGGCCATTGCCGAGCCGCATCCGCCAGAACGCGGCCACCACCGCGAGCGCCATCGCGCCCGCCAGCAGGAATGGCGCCGGGTACCACCAGTCCAGCAGGATCACCCCCAGCGCCGGACCGACCATCCACGACGCCGCCGAATAGACCAGCCGCGTCGATTCGTTGCGCCCCAGATCGCTGCGCGCGATGTGATCGAGCACATAGGCATTGAAGCAGACCATCCATAGCACCGTCGCCAGCGCGTTCGCCGCGAGCCCCAGCGCCAGTAGCCCGGGCCGCCCGGTTAGGGCGAGCCCGGTGCCCAGCCCGTAGAACAGCCCGACCCCGGTGAACAGCCAGCGCCGCGGCACGCGCCTGTTCACCCAAGGCAACAGCAGCCCGCCGCAAAGCGACGAGATCCCCACCGCGAAGTAGATCACGCTCACCAGCGCGGCGTCGCCGAAGGCGCGGTAGAGCGCCAGCGGCATCACCGAGAGCAGGATGCCCCGCACCCCGGCCTCCAGCGCCGCCAGCCTTGCGAAATCCTCGACGCGCGGCGTCGGCGAATGGGTAAGGAAGATCGGGGCGCGGGGGGTGACCATGAGGCGACTCGCATCGACGGCAGACACCTCCTCCTTGCGCCCGCCGCTCCCGTTCCGGCTGTGTCGGACGCGACATCGCGATGTCGCATCGGGACCAAACGCACGCGGCGGCGGAACCGCGCCGTCATCCGCTTCGTGCGATCGCCTCGATCAGCCGGGCGCGCGCGGGGGGCAGCGGCCGGTCGCCGGACCCCGGCAGCAGCCGGTGCTCGATGAACCAGCCGGTGGTGCCCAGCGCCGCGACGATGTCCTGCGGTCCGGCCTCGCCCTCGCCGCGCAGCACCGGCGGCAGCGGCAGCAGCTTCGCGGCCCAGGCCCCCGCCCCCGCCCGGCTTACGGCGCGGCCCGATTTCGGGCTGACCAGCTCCAGCCCCTCGGTCTCTCCGGTGACCGCGCAGCGCGTGAGGTCGAGTGCGAAGCCCATCTCCTCCAGGAGCGCCATTTCCCAGTGCAGGTAGGCCAGCGGCCAGAGCTCGCTCTCGCCCAGCAGATCCAGAAGCGCCATGGTCCGGTCGTAAAGCGGCGGGTGCGGGTCGCGCTCGGGCAGCACACTGACCAGCAGCGCCGCGACCGCGTTGAGCCCGGCCAGCGCCAGCCGGTCCTCCATCACCTGCGCGGCGCGAGACCGCAGCGGCTCGAAAGTGAAATTGCCCAGATGCTCACCCAATCGCGCCTTCCATGTGAGATCGAGCTGCGCGCCGGGCTGCAGCAGCGGTGCGATGCGGCGCGAGCCGCCGCCACGAACCACGCCCGCATGCAGCCCGTGGCCGCGGGTGAACACCTCGACGATGGCCGATCCCTCGCCATGGCGTCGCACCCGCAGGAGCGCGCCCTCCTCGCGCCACTCGATCATGCGCGGGTCACGCCCGAGCGCGGCCCGGCTTGAACGGCGCCATGCCGGCGCGGGCCAGCTCGTCGGCGCGCTCGTTCTCGGGATGGCCGGCATGACCCTTGACCCAGGTCCAGGTCACGTCGTGCCGCGCCGCCGCCTCGTCGAGCCGGCGCCACAGGTCCTCGTTCTTCACCGGCTTGCCGGTCGAGGTCCGCCAGCCCTTGCGCTTCCATCCCGCCATCCACTCGGTGATGCCCCCCTTCACATAGGCACTGTCGGTCACGACGGTAAGCTTGGAGGGCTTGCCCAGCGCCTCGAGCGCCGCGATCGCCGCCATCAACTCCATGCGGTTGTTGGTGGTCATCGCCTCGCCGCCCTTGAGCTCGCGCTCCTTGGTGACTGTGTCGCCGTCCTTGGCCTGCAGCAGCGCGCCCCAGCCGCCGGGGCCGGGATTGCCCGAGCAGGCGCCGTCGGTGAAGGCGAAAATCTTGGCCATGAGCGCGTCCTTGGTCAGGGGGTCGGGGGCGTTCCCTTTAAGCGAAGCTCCGCCGTCCGGCAACGTACCATGCGGAACTCGCCTCCCGGGTGAGGATGTTCAAACGGGGTGACTTAACCGAATGCGGAGCCCTTCCCATGTTCCACCACTCCTCCAAGCTTCAGTACCAAGTGCGCGTCGACAAGCCCTCACCGGCCTTCGCCAAATATCTTCAGCAGGCGATCGGCGGCGTCGAGGGCGAGATTCGCGTCGCCATGCAGTACTTCTTCCAGGCGATGGGCGCGCGCGGCGACAGCAAATATCGCGACATGCTGATGATGACCGCGACCGAAGAGCTGAGCCATATCGAGTTCCTCGGCCATGCCGTGGCCCTCAACCTCGAAGGCGCGCCGGTTGAGGTACAGGACGAGGCCGCGAAGGACCCTGTCGTGCACGCGATCCTGGGCGGCATGAACCCGCGCCACATCCTCAGCTCGGGCCTTTCGGCGATGCCGGTGAACGCCAACGGCGTGCCCTTCGACATGAGCCATGTCTATGCCACCGGCAACCTCGCCGCCGACATGATGGCCAATGCCACCGCTGAATCCGGTGGCCGGGTGCTGGCCTCGCGGCTCTACAACATGACCGACGATGCCGGCATGAAGGACATGCTGTCCTTCCTGATCGCGCGCGACACGATGCACCAGCAGCAGTGGCTGGCGGTGATCGAGGAACTGGGCGGCTGGGAAAAGACGCTGCCGATCCCGAACTCGACCCCCGAGGAGCACGAGGCGACCGAGCACAGCTACTACTTCCTCAACACCTCGCTCGACGAGCCGACCCCCGAGGGCCGCTGGACCTCCGGCCCCTCGCTCGACGGGCGCGGCACCTTCTCGAAGAAGGACAAGCCCGAACCGCTGGGCCAGAAGCCCGATCTCGGCAAGGCCAAGCCGAAATCCGGCACCCAGACCGAGCAGCAATGAGTTTACGAGGGGCGGGCTTCCGGGCGCGCCCCTCCCCTTTCATCTTTCTTCAAACACGCGAATCCGACGTATGCCGCGCGCGAGACGCTGAAAGTGGTGCCCGCCGCCAGCCGGGGGATTTGCGTATTTGAGGAAAGATGAACCCCAAGGGGCACTCTCAGAGCAGTGGCAGCGCCAGACAGATCACGACGAGACCGGTGAGCAGCAGCCGCAAGTGCAGCCACCAGCCCGGCGCGAGGCCATGTTTCTGGAAGCCCGCATCGAGCGCAAGAAGACCAAGAAAGCCGGCGATCAGCACCAGGCTCGACCGCTCCCAGCCGCCACCGACGAGGAAGGCGACCCAGAGCGCAGGGAGGGTCGAGACGGCATAGCCAATGGCAGCGGCGCGGCCGCTGGCCCTAGTGGCAAAGCCCCACAGCACGCCGGACATGAAGCTCAGGATCACGCTGCCATAAAACACTTGGACGTAGGGTCCGATCAGGCGTTGCGGCAGCCAGCCCGGCACGAGACCGGGAAACGACGTCGTCAGTGTGCCCCAAGCGAAGGGAAGCACCCCCGCGAGCCCGAGGAGCAGGGCCGCGCGCGGGATCACGCAGGTTCGCGCAGGATGCGGGGCACCTTGAACTCGACGTTTTCCTGCGCCGTCTCGACCAGCTTCACGGTGACGTCGAAGCGGGCGCGGAAGGCATCGATCACCTCCTGCACCAGCACCTCGGGCGCGCTCGCCCCGGCCGTGAGGCCGAGCGAACGGATGCCGTCCAGCGCGCGCCAGTCGATCTCGGTGGCGCGCTGCACCAGCTGCGCATAGCCGCAGCCCGCCTTGGCCGCGACCTCGACCAGCCGCTTGGAGTTCGATGAGTTCGGCGCGCCCACCACGAGCAGCGCGTCGCACTGGGGCGCCATCGCCTTCACCGCTTCCTGCCGGTTGGTGGTGGCGTAGCAGATGTCCTCTTTTCCGGGTCCCTTGATCGCTGGAAAGCGCGCCTTGAGCGCCGCGACGATACCGGCGGTGTCATCGACCGAAAGGGTGGTCTGGGTGACGAAGGCGAGCCGCTCGGGATCGCGCACGGCGACGGTGGCCACATCGGCCTCGGTTTCGACCAGCAGCACCTCGCCCTCGGGAAGCTGGCCCATCGTGCCGATGGTCTCGGGGTGGCCCGCATGACCGATCATGATCATCTGCAGCCCCTCGGCCGCGTGCCGCGCCGCCTCGTTATGGACCTTGGTCACCAGCGGGCAGGTCGCGTCGACCGCGATCATCTCGCGCCGCGCCGCCTCGGCCGGTACCGATTTCGCCACGCCATGCGCCGAGAAGATCACCGGCCGGTCATCGGGCGCCTCGTCCAGTTCCTCGACGAAGACCGCCCCCTTGGCGCGCAGGTCATCCACCACGAAGCGGTTGTGCACGATCTCGTGGCGCACATAGACCGGCGCCCCCCATTTCTCGAGCGCCATCTCGACGATCTTGATGGCACGGTCGACGCCGGCGCAAAAGCCGCGCGGTGCGGCCAGATGGAGCGTCAGGGGCGGCAGGTTAGTCTCGGGCATCGGGGGCCTCCGGGGCGCGCTGGCCGGTGGATTGCGATGCCGCACAGCTAAGCGTTACGGCGCCCGAGGTCCAGCGGCCACCCCGGCGGCGCGCCCGCGCGGCGGCTCATTCCTCGCTCGCGGCCGCCGCACCGTTCTGGCGCGGCGCCCGGCCGATCACCTCGCGCAGCTCCTCGAGCTCGATGAAATTGTCGGCCTGGCGGCGCAGCTCGTCGGCGATCATCGGCGGGGTCGAGCGGATCGACGACACCACCGAGACCCGCACGCCGCGCCGCTGCAACGCCTCGGCCAGCGCCCGGAAGTCGCCGTCGCCGGAGAACAGCACCGCATGGTCGATGCGATCCGCGAGGTCGAGCGCATCGACCGTCAGTTCCACATCCATGTTGCCCTTGATCTTGCGCCGCCCCTGCGCGTCGGTGAACTCCCGCGCGGGCTTGGTGCGCATCGCGAAGCCATTGTATTGTAGCCAGTCGACCAGCGGCCGGATCGGCGAGTACTCATCGCCATCGAGCAGCGCGGTATAGTAGTAGGCCCGGATCAACCGACCCCGCCGCAGGAACTCCTGCCGCAACAGCTTGTAGTCGATATCGAATCCCAGCGCCTTGCCGGTGGCATGCAGATTGGCGCCGTCGATGAACAGGGCCAGTCTTTCGTCCCGATAAAACATTGTGGAAAATTCCTTGATAAAATATCGCCGAAGCTTGCCGGATCGATCTCTTGGCGGACCTTCCGCACTCCTGCCCCTCTTTGTCTGGGAAAATCAAGCGAATGGCGCAAGATACACATATCGACACCTCGCCCGGTGGGCAGCGGGCGCTGATCGCGCTGGGCGCCAACGCCGCCTCGCCCGCGGGCGCGCCGGAAGCAACCCTGCGCGCCGCCATGGCGCGGATCGAGGCGCTCGGCATCGGCGCGCAGCATAGCCGCCTGTGGCGTAGCCCGGCTTTCCCGGTGGGCAGCGGGCCCGATTTCGTCAACGCGGCAACGGCGATCGAGACAGAGCTCGGCGCCGAGGCGCTGCTTGCGGCATTGCACGAGATCGAAGCCGAGTTCGGCCGCGAGCGGCGCACTCGCTGGGGACCGCGCAGCCTCGACCTCGACCTCCTGGCACTCGGCGATCTGCTCTGCCCCGACCTCGCTGGTTGGTCGCTCTGGCGCGACCTGCCGCTCGACCGTCAGGCCCGCGAGGCGCCAGACTGGTTAGTCCTGCCGCATCCGAGGTTGCAGGATCGCGGCTTCGTACTGCTGCCGCTGTCAGAGGTCGCGCCGGACTGGCGCCACCCCGTCACCGGCTTCGACGTGGTGGCGATGCGCGATGCGTTGCCGCCCGCCGCGCGCGAGGGGCTGGAGCCGCTGGGCTGAACCGGGCCGTCCGCCCCGCCCCGCCCCTGCCCCACCTTGTGTTCCGCCGCCCGGCGCTGTATGCGTGCGCTTTCGAGGCCGTGCCGCGCGATTCCGCGTGCGGCCGCCCTTTGCCCAACCCGAGATGGGAGTCGTCCGATGGCCCGCGTGACAGTCGAAGATTGCGTTGACAAGGTTCCGAACCGGTTCGAGCTGGTGATGCTCGCCGCGCATCGCGCCCGCGAAATCACCTCCGGCGCGCCGCTCACGGTCGCCCGCGACAACGACAAGAACCCCGTCGTGGCGCTGCGCGAGATCGCCGACGAGACCCAACAGGCCGATGATCTGCGCGAGCGGATGATCGAGGCGCACCAGACCCAGATCGAGGTCGACGAGCCCGAGGCCGATTCGATGTCGCTCCTGATGAGCCAGGAAGCCGACAAGCCGGCGCAGGACGACATGAGCGAAGAGCGCCTGCTGCGCGAGCTGATGCAGGTCCAGAAAGAGGGCTGATCGCAGCCCGCACCAGGCCGGGGGGTAGGACGCCCAGATGACATCCGCAGACGAGCTGATCGCTCTGGTCCGCAGTTACAACCCGGCCACCCGCGACGCGTTGATCCGCGACGCCTATGCCTTCGGTGAAGAGATGCATGAAGGGCAGTTCCGCAAGTCGGGCGAGCCCTATTTCATGCATCCAGTCGCCGTGGCGGTGATCCTCGCCAAGCAGCAGATGGACGATGCCACCATCGTCACGGCGCTTCTGCACGATACGATCGAGGACACCCGCGCCTCGTTCTCGGAGGTCTCCAAGCGCTTTGGCCGCGAGATCGCCGAGCTGGTCGATGGCGTCACCAAGCTGACCAACCTGCAGCTCTCCTCGACCCGCACCAAGCAGGCCGAGAACTTCCGCAAGCTGTTCATGGCGACCTCGCGCGACCTGCGGGTGACGCTGGTCAAGCTTGCCGACCGGCTCCACAACATGCGCACGATCCGCTCGATGCGGCCCGAGAAGCAGGCCCAGAAAGCGCGCGAGACGATGGAGATCTACGCGCCGCTGGCAGGCCGGATGGGCATGCAGTGGATGCGCGAGGAACTCGAGGACCTGTCGTTCCAGGTGCTCAACCCCGAGGCGCGCAACTCGATCATCCGCCGCTTCATCATGCTCCAGAAGGAGGCCGGTGACGTTGTCGAGCGGATCACCTCCGACATGCGGCTCGAGCTCGATCGCGCGGGCATCAAGGCCGACCTGTTCGGACGCGCCAAAAAGCCCTACTCGATCTGGCGCAAGATGCAGGAGAAGGATCAGGGCTTCTCGCGGCTCTCCGACATCTACGGCTTTCGCGTCATCACCGACAACGAGGCCGACGCCTACCGCGTGCTCGGCGTGATCCACCAGCGCTGGCGCGCCGTGCCGGGCCGGTTCAAGGATTACATCAGCCAGCCGAAATCCAACGGCTACCGCTCGATCCACACCACCGTCTCTGGGCGCGACGGCAAGCGGGTCGAGGTGCAGATCCGCACCCGCGAGATGCACGAGGTCGCCGAGACCGGGGTGGCCGCGCACTGGTCCTACCGCGACGGCCTGCGGGTCGAGAACCGCTTCGCGGTCGACCCGGCGCGCTGGATCGCGCAGCTGACCGAGCGGTTGGAAACGGGGCATGACGACGAGGATTTCCTCGAGGCCGTGAAGCTCGAGATGTACCAGGACCAGGTGTTCTGCTTCACGCCCAAGGGCGAGGTGATCAAGCTGCCGCGCGGCGCCACGCCGATCGACTTCGCCTTCGCGATCCACACCCGGATCGGTTCGGCCTGCGTCGGCGCCAAGGTCGACGGGCTGCGGGTGCCGCTCTGGACCCGGCTCAAGAACGGCCAGTCGGTCGAGATCATCACCGCCGACGGGCAGCGCCCGCAGGCGAGCTGGATCGAGATCGCGGTCACAGGCCGCGCCAAGGCCGCGATCCGCCGGTCCTTGCGCGAGGAGGACCGCGAGCGCTTTGTGAAGCTCGGCTCCGAGCTGGTGCGCGTGGCCTTCGAGAACGTGGGCCGGCGCGCCACCGACAAGGCGCTTCGGACCGCGGCCAGGACGATGGGGCTGGAGAGCGCCACCGAGCTTCTGGCGCGGCTGGGCTCGGCCGACATCACCACCCGCGAGGTGGTGCAGGCGCTCTATCCCGAGTTGGCCGCGCGCGGCGACACCCAGGAGGTCGCGCAGGAGCGCGCCGTCGCGGGCCTTGCCGCCGGACAGAGCTTTCGCCGCGCGCCCTGCTGCCAGCCGGTGCCGGGCGAACGCATCGTCGGCATCACCTTCCGCGGTCAGGGCGTGGTGATCCACGCGATCGACTGCCCGACGCTGGCGCATTACGAGGAACAGCCCGAGCGCTGGGTCGATCTGCGCTGGCAGGACGGCACCCACGGCGCCGTCAACACCGTGAGCCTCGACCTGACGATCACCAACGACGCCGGCGTGCTGGGCCGGATCTGCACGCTGATCGGAGAGCAGTCGGCCAACATCTCGGACATGACCTTCCTCGACCGCAAGCCCGACTTCTACCGCATCCTCGTCGATGTCGACCTGCGCGACGCCGAGCATCTGCACCGGGTGATGACCGCGCTCGAGGCCGAAAGCCACGTCTCCTCGATCGAGCGGCATCGCGACCCGTCGCGCGCCCTGCCCCACACCCACACCCCGGCCCCGGCCGGGGGCTGAGCGGGAGCGCGCGCGTGGTCTTCAAGCGGCGCGACAGGCGGTCGGTAGGCCGCGCGGTGGCCGAAGCGCTCTATCCTAGGGGCGGCTGGCGCCGCGCCTTCGGCTATGTGAAGCACCGGTTGCAGCGCCTGCCCGACACGCCCGAGAAGATCGGGCGCGGCATCTTCGCCGGGGTGCTGGCGAGTTGGACCCCGTTCTACGGGCTGCATTTCATCATCGCCGTGATCTTTGCCAAGATCGGCCGGGGCAACATGCTGGCGGCGCTGCTCGGCACTTTCTTCGGCAACCCGCTCACCTATGTGCCGATCGGCGTGGTGGCGTTGCAGACCGGCTATTTCATCATGGGCCGGCCGCCGCATCGCGACATCGAGACATCCCTGATGGGCAAGTTCGGTGCCGCCGGGCAGGATCTGTGGCACAATTTCGGGGCGCTGTTCGGCCCCGATCGCGCCGATTGGCGGGGGCTGGCGCTGTTCTATGACGACGTGTTCCTGCCCTATCTGGTGGGGGGCATCCTGCCGGGGCTGATCTCAGCCTTCGCTTGCTACTGGCTCTTCGTGCCGGTGATCTCGGCCTACCAAAACCGCCGCCGCCGCAAGCTGCGCGCCAAGCTGCAGGCGCTTGGAAAAAACCCGTCCGCCCCGGCTGACGGGGCGGCGGGACCGGACTAGTCTGCGCCCCAAAGGAGACAGATGATGACGGATCTCAGGCTCGGCGTGAACATCGACCACGTGGCCACGGTGCGCAACGCGCGCGGCGGCGACACCCCCTCCCCGGTGCGCGCGGCGAAGCTCGCCGAGGAGGCGGGCGCCGACGGCATCACCGCGCATCTGCGCGAGGATCGCCGCCACATCTCCGATGCGGATATCGAGGCGCTGGTGGCGGCGCTGAAGGTGCCGCTCAACTTCGAAATGGCCGCCACCGACGAAATGCAGGCGATCGCGCTGCGGCACCGGCCCCACGCCGTCTGCATCGTTCCCGAAAAGCGTGAGGAGCGCACCACCGAAGGCGGGCTCGAAGTCGCGAAGGACGAGAACCGGCTGGCGCATTTCATCGCGCCCCTGCGCGAGGCGGGCTGCCGGGTATCGATCTTCATCGCCGCCGACCGGCCGCAGATCGACGCCGCCGCCCGGATCGGCGCGCAGGTGGTGGAGCTGCATACCGGCGCCTATTGCGACGCCCATGCGGCCGGAGATACCGCAACGCGCGACGCCGAGCTTGCGAAGATCACCGAGATGGCGACCCATGCCCATGCGCTCGGCCTCGAAGTGCATGCCGGGCACGGGCTTACCTATGACACGGTCGGGCCGATCGCCGGACTGCCGGAAGTTCGCGAACTGAACATCGGCCATTTCCTGATCGGCGAGGCGATCTTCCGCGGGCTATCGCCCGCCATCGCCGAAATGCGTCGCCGAATGGAGGCC
>Ga0310345_10003095_pt1 | contig 16123 bp, 7 predicted proteins | sample HC15DNA20500_MG_FD_204667 | JGI IMG/M metagenome (GOLD analysis project Ga0310345, IMG submission 204667) | Marine microbial communities from station ALOHA, North Pacific Subtropical Gyre - HC15-DNA-20-500_MG | ecosystem: Environmental > Aquatic > Marine > Oceanic | place: Pacific Ocean: North... | reverse complement strand
AGTGGGATTACCAGAAGCATCTAGACCAACAAAAGTCTCATATCCTATGCTTTTTACTAATACTCCTATATTTAACGCAGACGTACCTTTACCCTGAAGGCGTTCCACAATATCAGTTCTGTGTCTAAACTGATCATTTATATATTTAATATTCCTAGCTTTTAACTCTGCACCGCCATGTTCAGTCTCTAGGGCTTGACGTTCTGGGGACGTAACCTTGCCCGTCGTGCTTGCTTTCAACTGCTTTCGAGCTTTGCTGTTCTCTGCGATTTCAGCGTTGAGCTTGGTCAGTTCTTCTTGTGCAGCCTCCCCCCTATCTTGCATCTCGACATCTACACCAATCCCTATTTCCGTCAGAAGATCTCCATCATCCTTTTCAGTTAAATAGCGACCCTCACTTGTTTCAGCTTCCCTAACTGCAGCTTCATACGCGAGCTTCCTTACTTTATTCCCCTCTCTTTTATTAACTGGTGCACCTTCAGCCCAGGCAACTTTTCTAAGAGCCTTTTGAGTCTCCTTATTGGTTTCTTGAACCGCGTCAATCTCAGCTATCTTGCTGTTGATTTCAGCTAACTGATCCCCATCAGGTTTACGATCTAATGCCTTTAACCTATTAATCTCATCCTCTACTGGTTTCCTCTGTTCTTTGACAAAGTCTTGTGCCGCTCTAGCGGAGGGATCGGAGGAGTCAAGCGTCCCACCGACAACCGCCTTGGCGGCTTCTATGTGGGCAAGCTCAGTACGCTGCCCATCAAGCACATCCTCAGTTATCAAAGCCTCCTGCAGAAGCTCTCTCCTTTGCGTATCCCTAAGGACCTCAGGTGCTGGAGTTACTGCATCGATGACGGCAGCGCCTACCGCCTTGACATCATATGTTTCAGGCTCAGATAGGTCAGCAGTACTTTCTACTCCCTCGACATTCTCAGCGTTGGGATCGTTTAACCAGCCAGCCGCCTGGTCTGCAATCTCTTTGTCTGTTGTAGCCTGTAGAATTTTCGTAGCTGCCACTTCTGGAGCTACGACTTCTGGAGCTACGACTTCTGGAGCTACGACTCCCGTGGGCAGAGGTTCTGGGGCTGCAGCTTTTGAGGCTGCTACCTGAGCAGCCTCTGCTTCGACGGCTTCTACAACAACAGTTTCTACAGCCGATTCACTCGCTGTCTTTGCCTCTTCCGCGTCCTTCTCGGCTTGAGTGGGAAGCAGAGGATCGACCCCAGTTTCTTTGGCGGCGATGGCGCTTCCTGCCAGCTTAATCTGAGCTTTGAGAATCTTGTAACGTTGAGCTTGCTCCCCCCTTTGACGATCCCTAGTCGCTTCCTTAGCCTCACGGTTTGCAGGAGTCTGATCTTTCTTGAACTCCGCATTAATTCTCTGATTCTCTAGAGTATCAAGGATGTCGGCATCTACTGACATCTTGGATGTGAACGCCGAAGTATTTCCCTCTGCTAAGGACTCTTCGGTAAAGCGGAGGCCGTCTCGTATTTCTTCAGCTTCTGTACTTTGATCAAGGTATTCACCGTCCTCCCCTACCTCCGTGACACCTACAAACTCAGATTCTATCGTGCCTTCGCGGCGTCCCGCCCTGTCCGCTTCGCCAATTCTTTTGCCAGCCGCTTGTAGATTCCGAATTCGCCGTCGCCGTCTGCCACCCACAGCCTGCCCCACCATGCTCATTGTGAGATCGATTATGGCACCTATCTCACCACCCATCAGTGCTTCCTTGTATGCTTCACCGATAGCCCCTGACATGGCATCATCATCATAGAGGGCACGGGCGATTGCACTGCTACCGATTCCTTGGAAAGCCTCCTGGGCACCCTCTTCTAAAGCCTGCCTACCAGCAGATCTAGCAATACCCCCAATAGTTCGGGGGAGTTTACTAGTCAAAAGTTCTTCAGCGATTTCTTCCTTGGTTTGTGATATACCCCTTCTGAGGCCGACCATCTTACCGGCTCTTCTTCCTAACCTTGCCACGGGGAAAGCTTCAGTTAGGCCAAGAGCAAACGCACCTGCGAGACCAAGAAGCTCCCTGCCTGTACTTACATCCTCTCCGGTGTCCTCTTCATACTCAGCAGTTCTCTTAGCATAAGATCCTTGCTGCATAAACCCACCGGCAATACCTGATGCCCCCAAACCAACGGCACCTGCAGCGACTGCGGATGCCCCTACAACTGGAGCAGCCAAAGCAGTCAAAGCGCCAGGGATTGCCATACCCACGAAGGTGCCGATGCCCATACCGAGTCCTGCCACATGAGCATCCCGATAGTTGGGATCTATTTTATAGATAAGGTCGTCTAGTTTTTGTCGGGTCTCCTTTTCGCCTTCGGTATCTTCGTCGGGTGATGCAAGCGCCTGAATGCCTTGCTTACCCAACAGAATTGCTTGCTGCACCCCGATGGGTATTGCCTGTCCAAAAGTCTTGATACGACCACCTATCGTGCGCTCACCCGTATATCCTTCCCAGTCATCACGGGTTCGATCAGTCCTTCTTGAAGATGGAAGGGAAGCAATCCCACCTTGAGGCGGTGGCCCTTCGTCACCAGGCAAATAATAGGAAGGCGATGCTGGAGAGAGCGAAGACGAGCGGGACGGCTCATCTTCGTCACCAGGCAAGGCATAGGAGCGGGGCTGTCTATACGGCTCCTGTGCCTCAGAAGGACGAAGACTAGCCTCAATATCTACTAAGAACTTGTCACGATCCTCAACAGACATCCCTTCTGGCAAAATAATCCAACGGCCATTAGACAGGCGTACTTTCTCACCCACCAGAAGACCAGGGGTTTCTGCCAGAACCTGGGCGGGAGAGTTGTCGGAGCCGCCTTTCGGGTTCTAACAGGGGTTCCCCACCCCAACCCTGGCCCACTTCCGGTATATTTATCGACCTAATGCCAGACGGTCTCTCCAGAATGCTGCGGCTCTCACGCAACACACCTGACAGGGCTTCGGCATTATCAACTCCCTGTTGCTGCATCGCTTCCTGCACCTCAGATTTTTGCTCATCAATGAACGCCTGTGGAGACTGTCCTGGCCTCATCCCCGCACGGACCAACCGACTCGTAACTGTCTGTACAACCTCCGGGTCCTCCTGACCTTCCAATTCATGGCCTTGTCTGATTAGGAAGCCCCACCGCTGCCTCAGAATATTCGAATACTGCTGTTTAGCATTAGCCAATGCGTTGCCCTTCATCTCCGCTGCCGCCTGCGGTCCACGCACCACCACCCCATTTGCATCTTTCTGATAGTCACGATTCGATATATCCCTAATGGTATGTTGCTGGCTTTTCTCTAGAGCCTCCCAGGCTTCAATAGATCCCAGTTGATTCTCCCTGGTAACTCTCTGGTTTGCTGCGTCAGTCCCCTGCTGCCCCCGCAACGTTGCTGCGCTCCGGGCGAGATCCGATGTGAGAGGAGCCACAGTATCCAGCCACTGCGTGTCAGCAGCATCAACCCGCCCAGCCTCTCTAGTCACTATAGCATTTTCTGCTCTGTCATAGTCAGCGTGTTTTGCCAGCAACTGCCTTAGAGCATCCATCTGTCCACTATTGATCGCTGCTTGAATGGTTCGCCGCTCCTCTAAGGAAAGTGACTTCAAGTCTAAGAGTTTCGTGGACATCTCGTAGATCTGTTCGCTAGTTGTTTGGTTTTTATCAAGCACCCTAGCCCTAAAATTTGCAGCAGCCGCTGTCGCGGCTTCCCTAGAATCTCCAAGATCCCCATAAATATCTCTGATGCCTGCTGCCGCTGACTCCGCACCAGCCAGGACACCCTCTCTACTTGCCCCGATGCCTATGTTCATTTGCTCCAGGGAGTCTTGGAGATCCCTCCTGCTCTTATCTTTGTCTCTTATTGCTTCCTCACCAGCCACTGTGAACTCCAACCCAACACCATAGATATCTTGAAGTGTCTGCTTTTCACCCGCTATCAGTTCATCCTGAATAGCCGTTGTTTTTTCTAACAAGTTGGTTTGGACACCCATCAGATCCTCTAATTCACCACCCCTGATAACATTCACATCACCGATAACACCAGCGAACCTCTGGTTTCGTGGGTCACCACGGAGCACATCACCCACTCCCCCGAACAATGTCGAATCTGCAGCGAAACCAGCCTGCTTCCGAATAGCTTTATCTTGATCGGCTGCCAGGGCCTTGTGCCCCTCTAACTGTTCTGCACTTAGTATCGTGCGTCTATCTTGAACATCTTGTAAGCTTGCCTGCTGTGCCGTTGTCCTCTCCCCTCTGCCGCTTAAGGCTGCTTCTACGTCGGTAATGAAGTCCTCCGATGTAGTAGCCGCAACCTCTTGGGCGGAGGTTAATCTACCAACATGTTCGATGTCTTCTTTCACCCTAGCAGCTTGATTTCTAACGAAATTCGCCTCATCTATCTCTGCTCTACCCTGCCTAAAGGCAAGGTCTGCTGCTAAATTGCCAATTTCAGACTCCGCGAAACGTCCTTCTTCGTCTCGCTCATCCAAGAGTTCACTGGTACGCTCAAACACACCTACTTCGTATTGGCCTCTGATCGCATCTTTAGCTTCTATAAACTCAAGCTCTGTTATCTTGCCTTGCTTCCACATCCTATCTAATTGAACAAGATCCTCAATATCCTTCCTGCTTCTCGCTAAAGTCCTTCTGTCTACCTCTCGTTCCCCCTCATCATAGATTCCTTGCCTTGTCCGAATACCCTCAGCAACATCAAAAAATTCATCCACATGAGGTTCCATAGAGCCCCATTCAGATGTGGGAGCATATACAGCCCCACCCTCCGCTATAATATCGTCTGTAGCTTGTTGACCCACTTCATCCTCGGGTACTCCTACTGTCCCCTCAAGCTGTTCAGCCCAATCTGGTATTTCATACCCTAAAACCGTCAGATTCTCGGCAGCAAGTCTGTAGTTGGGGTCGTTCATTAATTCACCTTGTGTGGGTGCCTCAGTTCTAAACCCACTTGAGTCTTCCAAGAAAGCCCCGTATGCACGACTTAAATTACCTCTCAACTCCTCCTCTGACTTAGGATTTTCCATCCACCCTATTTCTCTTTCCAATTTTTCTAGAGGCTTATACGGAAGCAAAAAAGGATTTTTATCACTAATCTCTTGGGGATGTCGAAGACTTGGATGTGCACCATGTCTTTGTAATGCTGCTACATTTTCCCTTTTCTCATCCCACTCTCTTGCAGTTTCTGGGTTAAGTGTTTGCATGGTGGTAAGTCCACTTTGTGCCTCCGCCAATCGCCCCTCCACACCTGCAAGCCTTTGCGCCTCCCCCTGACTGACTTGCGTAGAAGGGACACCTGGGTCAACGGTCTCCATTGGGTCAGCGTAGGGATCAATTACAGTATCTGCTGGAGAAGAGGGAGCTACTGTGGGAGGGAGGGCAACTGCTGAGTCAGGGGAAGCTACCGGGGGAGGGGCTGTACCAGGCTGCATCCGCACACTTAACGAATCTGTATCCAAACTTGCATTATACTCTGCCAATTCGTCATCTGTAGGACTAAACCCGAACAGATCCATGAACCCCTGTGCGTCCAAGGGATCTTGTATCTGACCGCCTTGTTGATAGGCGCGAGAATCAGAGATCAGTCCACCATAAGCCATCCTTGGGATCAGCCCACCACCATAGGCCATCATCGGAGGCTGTCCTCCCATGCCCGGAGGCTGTCCTTCCATCATTGGAGGAGGTCCTTCCATGCCCACAGGCGGTCCTTCCATGCCCATAGGCTGTCCACCAGCAATACCACCCTGAAGAGCGGCCATTTGCTCAGGAGGCATCTCCCGATCTACGCTAGGATCTACCCCAGTAATGCCGCGTTCCCTGAGCATTCCTTCCGCAACTGTAAAGGGAATATCCTCAACGGGAACTCCCTCCATCTTGGCTTGTTCCTCTTGCTGCTGTTTCTGTTCCTGGGCCTGAAATGCAGCAGCCAGGGCGGTCTCTTCCTTGATTCTCGCTAAAGCAAAAACAGGAGAGATGCCTTGTGCCTGATATTCCCCCATAGCGGCCTTATTCAACTCATCAGGACCCATCTTACGGACTACATCCCATTGTGCCGTGGGCATCATTGGAAAAGCCATCTATCTGTCCCTAACCATAGGTGAGGTGGACATTATTATTATTGCGTTCCTGCCGCTCTAGCAGCTAGTTCCGCAGGGGTAGCCACTGAGGCGTTTCTGTTCTGATATGCATTGTACAAGCCCAAACCCTGTAGCCCCATTCCCAGTATATTTGAGGCTCCGCCAACCTCAGGCGTATAAGACCCCTGGGTCACCGTGCTTTGATACGGTAGTGCTCCCAGTTGCTGGTTCATCCAGCCAATCTGTTGCATTGGGTGTTGCTGTTGCTGCTCAAACTGTGCTCTCTGGTAGTCCAGGCCAGATTGCTGTAGCTGACGCTGACGCTGTCCAGCCTGTTCCGCCATTCGCTGTCGTGCCATGAACTGGTTCTGTTCTTGAGCACCTAACTGCATCTGCTGCCCACCAATTCCAGCAAGTTGTCCATAGGCTCCCGTCTGGGCACCCACAGCACCTTGCTGTCCTTGCATCAGGTTAGCCGCAGTACCGTAGCCCTGTTGACCAGCTTGTTGTGCTGCTTGTAAACCAGCTAAACCTAATTGAGTACCAGCCTGAGCCGCTTGGAATCCTTGCTGTTGTCCTTGTAAACCAAACTGTGCGCCTTGAGTGGCAGCACCTTGCTGGGCTGCGAGTCCTTGCTGGCCCATTCCGATACCCTGCCCAGTAAGCGCACCTTGTCCCGTAAGAGCTTGCTGTAACGCTCCCGCACCAGCCTGTCCCATGGCTGCAGCTTGCTGTTGTGCCCTCATCTGAGCATCAGTGCCATATTGACCAGCACCAATACCCGTTTGCAACGCCTGTAATTGTGCCTGCCCACCTTGTTGTCCAGCAGCTAAACCCTGCTGTGCAGCTTGTAATTGCTGTGCCCCACCTGCTTGTGCGGCACCGACACCAGCCTGTTGGGCGGCTAATCGGGCAGCAACGCCCTGTTGACCGGCGGCAGCAGCTTGTTGTGCTAATTGTGCCTGTTGCCCCATAGCTTGTTGGGCGGCACTGCCACCAGCCTGTTGGGCTTGCTGTAAAGCAGATATACCCTGTTGCTGTGCTTGCACGGCTTGTTGTGCTGCCGCCTGACGAGCCGCTTGTCCTTGCTGTGCGGCCCCAAATCCTTGTGCTGCCGCCTGTTGGGCGGCACCCGTTCCAGCCTGTTGAGCCGCTGCCGCTTGCTGTTCTGCGCTAAGTCCCATTTGCTGGGCTTGTTGCTGTGCCGCCCTATCAGCTTGAAATGCCGCTTGTGCAGACTGAAACGCTTCCCCCCGTCCTTTGCCGATAATATCAGCGGCTTGCTGTGAAACATCCCGCGCTTGTGTCGCGGCTTGAACACCCTGACGAAGACCACCAAATGCGCCAGCCCCAGCCGCTTGCGATCCCAACTCCTGCCCCTGCATCTTCTGGAATTCCATCAACTGCTGTAGCTGGGGATCAGTGACACCACTGGTGTACTGAGACATATAGTCAGACAGATCTGCACCCTTCTGCAACTGAGGTGCCTGTCCACCTATGTCACGCATACGTTGAGCGGCTTCTGCACTTGCTTGTTCAGCCCTGCCGCCAGCGGCCCCTATGCCCGTAAGGGCCTGTTGACCCAACTGCTGTGACTCAAGACCAGCCTGTCGTATGTCAGTGGCACCTATCTGACCAGCTTGTTGTGCCTGTAACCCAGTTCCACCTAACTGACCCCTGATATCTGCACCTAGCTGTCCCGCCTGACCACCCAAACCACCCATCTGTGCCATGGCTTGTTGGCCTATTCCAAGAGCTTGTTGTCCAGTAGCACCCATTCGGCCCATGGCTTGTGCGCCAAGCTGGTGTGCCTGAGTTCCCAGCCCAGCCATTTGAGCTTGTCCTGCCACACCAGCTTGTTGCGCCTGCCGTCCTAATGCCGCCGCCTGAGCCTCACGAGTTTGAGCTTGTCCCGCCGCGCCAGCCCCAAGCCCTTGTATTCCAGTACCAAATTGTTGTTGTGCCGCTAACGCAGCCTGCCCAGCCGCACCCATTCCCGTACCCAACCCAGCCATTTGCTGCTGACCAGCCGCACCAGCAGCCGCTTGTCCAGCACCAAGTAAGTTTTGCTGTGTTTGTGCTGCTGCACCAGTCTGTCGCATACCTGCGCCAGCAAGCTGCCCTTGTAACTGAGCACGACCAGCAAGTTGCTGCATACCTGTCGCACCAGCCTGTGCCTGCTGTAAAGCCTGTGGAGCCATAGCACCGTATTGTGCCGCTAAAGCCTGCTGTTGGGGCATCATACTACCGATCCCCCGTGCAGCCTGTCCTAATGTTGACTGGGCCTGGAGGGTGCTCTGCGGCCCCTGCCCCGCACCATATGCTCCTAGTGCCGCCTGGGACTGGGCTTCCATCCCCGTGAACCCTGCCACGCCTGGACCAAACTGTTGGAGAGGCCGGTTCCCTACATCCTGAATACGTTGCGTAAGATCTCCATAGGCACCGGCCACTCCGGGGTGCAACGCTTCCGTCCGCACATTAAACTGAGAGGGAGTGCCATAGCCTGCGACAGATGTTGGACCACCACCCTGAAGTCTGATAATGCCACCAGAGGCACGACCTCTCCCTCTCTGCTGCCGATCTCTTGGACTCATCGACAACGCATGAGTCTTACCATATCCCTCCATAAGGGCGCGACGATTTTCTGGCGACATCGGCGGTGGGCTAAAGCGTTTCTTCATCCTATCCATCGTGCGGAGTTTCTCTTCCTCTGAAAATACGGGCCGCTCTCTGGAGTGGCCCCGTCTTGCGGGAGTCTCTCGTGGCACTGTGTAGGTTATTGTAAAGCTGTGATCACCATTGGGTAACTGCTCATAATCAGTATTCGTTCTGGCACCACCCGCACTATGCACTGCCGCCTGCGCCATCCTCAGGGCGACACTCCGGTTCCTGCTTGTCTTCGTTACTGTACGAGTAGAAGGAACCTGACCACCAGCCTGTAGTCCAGTCCTGCGATTTCCGATATAAGAGCGTAGCTGTTTATTATTAGGCATATCTATCACCATAAGTTGCTGGTAATACCTCTGATAGATTCATCGGTGGCGGCTGCTGGGGAGTTCCAGTTCTATCTATCCTTACGTCATCCTGTAACTGATCCAAAACCTCAGCACCAGCATCGGTATTACCGCTTCCAAGACCACTTACCACATCACCAGCTACCACATACTCACCTGAAGATATCGCTATTTTTTGAGCATCTGACGTCCCCTCGTCAGCCGTGGTAATGATGTTATCCGCCATTGCGTCTCCGTTGCCTGGGATCAGGCCACCCACCTGCATGGGAAGATCCGCAGGAGGACCCATAGGAGGACCTACGGGAGGACCCTGCTGTCTGGACATGATATCTGACTGGATCTGATCCATAAGCTGATCAAACTCTTGCAGACTAAATATATCCGGCACAACTGCCTCCTTAAATGCCATGATGGTTTCTTCATCACCATTCATCACAGCCTTTGACACTTCCTCTAATATCTGATTTGGTATGACATCTTCACCAGCACTTTCTTCAATAACACCACCCTCTGCCATCTGGGCCGTATAGTCTTCAATAACAGGTGCCTGATTTATGCGCCCCAACATGGCTGCCGCAGCCGGATTACCAGCCTGGGTAAATTGAGCAGCAGTTGTTGGCATTGCATTGGGATTAAATCCTCCAGCAAACGGTGAAGCCATCTGCGGAGGCGGCGGCGGCGTGACGGTTGTAACGGCTGCTGCGTCCGCTGCATCCTTCGCAGCCGCTGCATCCTTCTTGGCCTGTGCAGCAGCATCCTTCGCAGCCTGTGCAGCAGCAGCTTGTGCTGCCTTCGCTGCCTGTGCTGCCTTTGCATCCTTCGCAGCCTGAAGTCGTTCCAATCGTTTGGCATCTGCGGCAGTAGATGACGCCACCGCCGCAGTAGCAGCGTCCCCCCTAGCTAACTTTTCTTCCCAGTCAAACTCCGCTTCGGGATCGTCAAACCACTCTGGATCACGCGGCGTATCGCGTGACCCAGCCATAGGTCCATGACCCGGATGGCCGGGATCGCGTCTGGGAGGTGTTACCGGAGCCATTCTCTCTTGTGGCGGAGGAGGTATGAATCCTCCAAAATCCTCTTCCTTAAAACCCTCTTCTCCAAACTCATCCCCAAAACTCTCATCCCATCCAGCATAGGTCTGAGGAACTTGCTGTTGTATTTCCGGCATGGGAGCAGGAGATCGTCCCTGACCTAATCTAGTCCCTCCTACACCCTGTATTGATCCTATATCTGTAGGAGGCGCTACCGGAGCCTGCCGGGGTGGAGGAGGTATGAATCCCCCAAAGTCAGCTTCATCAAAACCCTCATCTTCCATTCCAGCATAGGTCTGAGGAATCTGTTGCTGTATTTGCGGTGGAAGAATAGGAGCAGGTACCGCAGCCGCAGGTGCCGCAGCCGCCGGAACAACTGCCTTCTTCATCTCTTTATACCGACTGAAGAGTCCCGGTGCGGCGACACCCGTCTGTTGCGGGGGCATCACCGCTGGCTGCATGAAGTTTTCTTCGCCCTCAAACCCCCCTTCATATCCGATGAGTGCCGGATCATATCTCTGAGGAATCTGTTGCTGTAACTGCTTTCTGCCCCGCTTTTGCTTCTTCTTCTTCTTTACCTTTCTTCCTCTCCTATATTCAGAAATTGGTCCGCCACCGAAGTGGCGACTTGCGTAGAGTCCTCCCGCCGCCGCCGCAACAGGTCTTCTCGGCGTACTAGTAGTCCGGTAGTCATATTCACCCGCTGCACCAGCAGGAAACATTCCCTCTGAAGACCAACCCAGACCCCCTGGTGCTCCAGTGGTATCACCACCTCTACGTTGGGCTGGTCCTGAAATGGTTGACACGCCGCTACCGCCACCGCCGCCACCGCCGCCTGGCCCCAGCCCTCCCACAAAAGGCGCTGCTGCAGACAACCATCCTCCTTCCTTATTTAATCCCTCAGCAGCACCCTGTAGCTTGCCCCATAAACTCGTCCCTGGGTCCTGGCTGGTGAAGCCTCCATGTATACCTTGGACAGCCTTCCTGCCTGCGGCGGAACCAATACCTGTCATAATGCCCTTGCTTAGGGCATCACCCCAACCAACTTTTCGCTTCTCAACCGTTCTGCCGTGGAGAACATCCCCCCACGACTCTTGATCAACACCAAGCTTACTGCTAAGGAGACCGCTAACACCACCTATCGCACCCGCAGCTACAGGTCCGATACCTGGGATGAACATGGCAGCTACTGGGGCAGCCTTTAGGACCGCCTTACCCAATCCCTTAAAGAATCCACCAATCCCATAAGCCGGGACATACTCGCCATCGACCAGTATCATCGGCACTTCACCACCACCTCGTAGCCCGATGATGCCGCCGGAAGCCATTGGGCCGATAGTAGAACCACTGATAGTAAGATCGCCCATCGGGCCTAATTTACGCCTTTCTCCATAAGCCTCTCTCGCCTCAAGCAACGCCTCATATTCTGGTGTATTAAGCCATTCCGGCTGTAAACTCTCTGTCGGAAGACCTGCTGCCCTGGCGGCTCTTTGTGCGCGAAGAGCCGCAATCTGTCTATCCATAATATCAAAAGCACTTAAACCCGCATCTCTCTCTTTTTCCTGCTCTCTATGATAAAGCATATTCTGACGATCTATGCTTCCTGCATCTAGATCCCGTAGTAGCTGTGCCTCTGGGGCTATACCACCCCTCTCGCCAGAAGGCGATACATGAACCGTATCCTGCCAGACTTGACCTCCATATTTACCTGTAAGCGGCAGCGTAGTATGAACACTCATGTCCCATGGAGGACCGGGATTTCTATTACCTACCGAATGATCCTCACCAATCCCTGGACCGTCATGTTCATGGGTGGGGATATTTCCACCTTCGTGATAACCCGGAATCATGCCTCCAGCAGCCATTGGCTCAATACTCATTTTCCAACTCGTCGGAGGTCCACCTGCGCCACCACCTGCACCACCGCCCCCACCACCACCCTGTCCCTGCGTTCCTGGGTTTGGTGATAATGGTCTTGCAAATCCTGCTGGCAATGCCGCTACTTGATCCTGAATTGTTAGTCCACCACCACCGGAAGGCGGTTCTATCATCGCTGGTCGTGCACTTTCAAGTGCAAGTGCCCTTTTCATTTGAAGCGTTCTATCCATCAACCCACTTGGATCTGCCTTTCTTGCATCAAGTACGCCTTGGGGTATTGAATGGTCTGATCGTTGTAGGTCTAGTCCCGCAGCCGAAGCAGCCATCAACCCCTGCTGGGCACCTAACCCTTGTCCATATGGCCCTCCGGGTCTTGGCTTAGTCACATCCCAAGTACGTCCTGCTGCAAGATCTGCTCGTGATTGCTCCGGTGTCGGTGGGGGCGCGGCCATTGCTTGGCCCATCTGCTGTGGTTGTCCATACCCACCCATCATCTGCTGGGGCATCTGCGATGGTGGGTTGGCCCCAGACCGACCCATCAGTTGTGGATTATATCCACCCGGAGGAGCCGCTAACTGACCGTACTGTGGCTGGAACTGTGGCCCCTGTCCCATTGGGGCGTTAAACGACCCTAACTGGGCCATCCCCATCTGTGGCCGCTGGGCCATCATCTGCTGTTGTGCCATCTGCTGTTGCAACTGCTGTGGCTGGAACTGTGGCTGGAATTGCGGCTGGAACTGTGGCCGCTGGAATTGTGGCCGCTGAAATTGCTGACGCAACCCACCTATACCACCCTGGTAACCACGACCAGCCATAAAACGTCCTATACCCATATCTAACTCGTCTCTACGCCGAAGATGCTGAACGACATATCGCCTGAACTCGCGTAAATAGTGACCACATCATTTTCGCTTAGGGTTATGCCAACGATGATGAAGGTCGTGTCGTTAGCGGCAACTGATTTCCCGTAGTAAATGTAATGCTCGTTTGCTACGGTTGCGCCCGATGGTCGCACAGCCACCCTGAAGGTGAGTGCCCCAGCGGAGCGGTTGCAGGCGGCAATAGAACTGACCGTCGTTACAGTAGCGTCCGGTACCGTGTACAGATCGGTATTCGTTGTAGCGTCCGGTGCTGATTGCCCCAGTACCTTTAAGGTATCAGCCATTACTAGCACCAAGCAATAAAAACTGATATTTACGAAGCGATAGAGAACTGTCGCTATCAGCTTGTACCTTCACGGCATGGATGTCGCTGCTAACATCTTGGAAGTTTTGTTCAATGGTTCTGCGGGACATACTCTCGTCATATTCTTCATACTCATGCGGTGCGCGGTTGAGCGGACGATAAACCTTGATGCTCATCGCCTACCATCCGTTCTGCCATCAAGCCTTATCTGGCCGACACGCCAACCGTATCCGACACCCGTACTCTCCACCTTCATCGACACCTGTCTGGCCCTGCCACGAATAAACGATTGATCCGTAGAGGGTGTGATCGCGGCACTCGCTATCTCAGATTGTGCTTGTGCGGGATAGTTATGTCCATTCAAGCTGACCGTTACTTCGTCGGTAGAATCGCCATCCCTAAACTGAATATCTGGTATAATTCTATTCAGTGACCAGAATTGATAACCATCACCAAGCTCAATGTCGCCCGTTTCGATATAGGCCGTCATTGCTGATCCATCATCGTCATGGCCGCTTTCGTGGTTGTACAACAGATTTGGATAAATACCCTTCACCGTGTTTCCGCCGCCCGTGGTGGAGGATGTAGCAAGATCAGCCAAGGTAATCGTGTAAGTACTCGTATCCGTGATGGATGCGACGGTATGCTGATTATTCAGCACCACGGTTGAAAGGCCACCAACTGTAGATACGTTCTGCAAAATAATCTCGTCATCCGCCTTCAGTCCGTGACCCGCATCCGTAATCGTGACCGTGCCAGAACTACTGCTTGTCGCTAGGGGAGTATCGCCTAAATCCCTTTCCCGTATCGAAGAAGCAAGCGGATAAGATTTCGTGCCCGCATGATTCCACCCGCCACGCACCATCGTTCCGTTGTACCAGATATTTTCGGCATAGTTGAAGATGACATACTTGTCGATTTCCCCATTACCGGATTCAGATGGATAGAACCATATGACTTCGGAGAAGTCTGTATTCGATCCAGCAACCACCTTGTAGGCTTGGCTGTCATCAAAGTCATCAAACACGGTACCTAATACGGGACAGGTAAGCCTCTGCGCCGTTCCGGTATAGGTGTAAAACGCACCGCGATCCATGAAATAGACCGTACCACCTGCGTTTACCGCCGCATTGGGCGATACCATCGACATACCCTTGGCTGTCTCCGTGAAGGAGAAATAGAAGGGGCTACCGATATATCTCATGCTCATAATGCCGCAATCGGTCCATATCAGGATCTCTTGGCGCGTCATCATCGCACCCACGATCTCAGAACAGGATGATAGTTCTTGGCCACCAGCACTGTTGGTCGATAATGGTTGCCATGCCCCTGCGTTCTCTGAGCTAGACCATCTGACGAGTAATGGATTGATCGTAGTCGCTCCAATCTCATTACAACCGAACGCGATGACATGACGGGCAACATCCGACATCATCACTTGGTGGGCCGCTGTAGGCGTGTAGTAGGTTCCAGCACTATAAGTCGCGCTCACGGAACCACCACCTGTCGCGGTGCTACTAGCATTCGCGCCACCAATATCTGCCGTGAACGTGGCCTTGGTTGGGACGGAGGCTATCGTCATCTCTACGTTCAATCTCGCCGCAGTTATACCCCCAGTAGCAGTGGCACCAGCAATTGTGACCGTATCCCCGGCGGTGGCCCCATGCCCCGCTTTATCTAAAACCGTAATAACGGTACTGCCACTGGCAGTCGTTATCGGATCATTTGTGAGGTTTACGGATCGCCGTGTTATATCACTAAGTGCCGTAGCGGCAGTTCCTGTGCCTGAACTTTCATCCCAATAATAGATATTCCCCTGACGAGCATTAGCGATCATATCGTCACCAAAATTCACTATCGACCACAAACGCAACTGCAAGGACTGCCCCAGAGTAGCACTAGATCCCCAAGTACCAGATCCCCATGTATCCGCGCCAAAACCAGAACCACTCACATATTCATTGAGTCCGATATTGATCTGGAATGCGGCAGTTACACTGCTACCACCACCGCTGGCACTAGACGTTGCCTTTGCCGAACAAACCACCCGAAACTTGGTAGTCGGGTTAGCATAACTAGGGTCACCCAGAGCAACGATACGATGCTCTGTATTAAGTGCGCTCGTACCGATACCAGCCACGGCTGTTGCACTGGCGATAGTTACATAATCGCCCGCAACCGCACCATGTTCACTTGTTGTGTCTATGGTTACAACAGCGGTACCGTCAACAGCGGTAATTTTATCCGTACCAAGGGTGATCGTAGTGCGAGTAGGGGTAATATCGTAGTAATTGTCACCAAAGCTTACATACAGCTTTAGATTGGTTCCAACCCCGACATACTTATTGCCGGAATCGGTGACCCAATCGTGAAGCTTTCTGGCAGTCCCTAAGTAAGTCGCCAAAACATATTTGGCCCAACCACCGATTTTCTCAGCGAATCCTTTACGAAATCGCACCTTATCAGAATCATACCAAGTACCCTGCGCGGAGTACCTGGTACCATCCGTGAAGAGCCCAGCCTTGGGCGCGATTTTAGTAAAGGGCATAGCTGTTATTCCCTAGCGATACCGTTACTCGTCCTGATCGTCAAACAACGCTTATTCGGATCATTACTATCTAGATCACCCCCAACAATCTCATCGCCGGAACACATCCCTATACCTATGAGAAAAGCTTCCCACCGAGACTGAGCCTCAATATGTACATCACGAGATTCATTCACGGCCTGAAGCAAGTTTTTAGCTAGATCAGCTTGCTCCAAAGAAAAAGAAATATCCCTAGTAAGTAGACCGTTCGTCTTTTCCTCCATTGGCCTATCTTCAGGAATGTCTTTGGCTTCCATGTTTTCTAACATTGGTGACCCTTTCTTTGAGGTTTTCTGTTTCCGTTTCAACCGCCGCAAGACGTTCCCCATGTGAATCCACCTTATTGTCTAGTCTG
>Ga0310345_10003094_pt1 | contig 16127 bp, 10 predicted proteins | sample HC15DNA20500_MG_FD_204667 | JGI IMG/M metagenome (GOLD analysis project Ga0310345, IMG submission 204667) | Marine microbial communities from station ALOHA, North Pacific Subtropical Gyre - HC15-DNA-20-500_MG | ecosystem: Environmental > Aquatic > Marine > Oceanic | place: Pacific Ocean: North... | reverse complement strand
CCTTCTCTCGAAATTATTACGCCGCTGCCGGAAGATTCGCTCTTCTCCGAAAAGAGTGAAACAGTTGCAGGCAGTCCCATCTCGATCACATCTTCAACCTTGCTCTGCAGTGCCTTGAGCTGAGCCAGATTCTGAACCGGCGTCTCTGCCGGAACCTCGTTCACGAGGATCCCTGTAAAGGCGAGAAATCCAGCAATTGTGGGCCGAACACTTGCTACTCTCATCGCGGTGAAATATGCTTCTTTTACCCTAAGCGTCAATGCCCGTGGTTTTCGTCTGGCGGAAGATGCGGCATTTTTTAGTCCGAATACAACGTCTAGTCCATCATCACCTAACCTCAGGCCCCGTTCGTTCCCGGGATGGCCAGCCCCAGACCAAAAAAGAAATCGAGCGCACGCCGACGATCTCCCTCGTCCCAGCGCAAGGCACCCCGCAAGCGGGCGCGCCGGACAGGCATGGCCCGAGGTTCCGGCCCCAAGCGCAAGAAAGCAGTCCGCAAAAAGCACAGCCCGCTCTTCGTCTTCTGTTTCTGGCCCTTCCTGCTCATCAACAGGATCGTGGAAAACTGGCCGATTTTCCTCCGACTCCCCCTTCAGACAGTGGCCTACTCGGGCTGTGCCGTGGCCGCCCTCCTCTTCCTGGGAGCAGTCTTTTATTTCGTCCGGTCTCTGCGCTACCCGATGAAAACGGTGGCTGAAATGCCCGAACGCTCCATCATCTATGACCGGAACATGAAAGAGTTGGGACGCCTGCACGGTGCCCACCGCTACGTGGTCGATCTGGAGGAAATCTCCCCTCACTTCCGCATGGCTCTCCTCGCGCGGGAGGACAAGAGTTTTCACCAGCACTGGGGAGTTGACCCGCGTGGGATGGCCCGCTCCATGGTGGAGAATATCAGGCGCGGTCATTTCGCCCAGGGCGCTTCCACTCTCACCATGCAGTTGGCGCGCAACGCCTATCGCCTGCCGACCCACGGATCAAAATGGAAACTTCTCGACCGCAAGTTCCTCGAGATCGCGTTGGCCTTCCGCATCGAGGCCAACTACGAGAAAGACGAGATCATGCAGCACTACATGAATCTCATCTTCTGGGGTGGATCCATTCATGGCGTGGAAGCGGCCTCCCGGGCCTACCTTGAAAAGTCTGCCAGGGACCTGACGCTCTCGGAATCGGCCATGCTGGCCGGGATCATCCGCGCACCAAACGCCTTTTCACCATTTGAGGACGAGGACGGAACCAAGCTCGAGCGGAACTCCACTCTCGACTCAATGGTGAAACACGAATTCATCACTGAAGCCGAAGCGACCGGGGCCAAGGCGGAACCCCTGCACATTCGCCCCAGGAACCGCCGCATCATCGAAGGAAGCTACGCCATGGATGCAATCCGGCGGGATATCGAGCGCCACCTCGACCGGAAATACATCAAACAGGGAGGACTGAAGATCATCACCACCATCGACAGGGACCTTCAGGAAGCCACCGAGCGTCACCTCAATTCCAGACTCAGCGAAATCGAGCGCCGCCCGGGCTACCGTCACAACACCCGCACGCGCTGGCAGGCAAAGCCCGCCATGCAACGCCAAGCGCCCGACTACCTTCAGGGGGCGGTGGTAGTGGTAGAAAACCAGAGTGGAGCGATACGCTGCATCGTGGGTGGTCGTGACGCCGACGAGTCGAAGTTCAACCGGGCCCTCCACGCCAGGCGGCAGGTGGGCTCCGTATTCAAGCCTTTCGTTTACCTGGCCGCCTTCGACCGGGGAATGCGCCCGGAGTCCTACATCGACGACTCACGGATCAAGCCGGGACAGATCAAGTATGCCCCCAGAAACTGGGATCCAAGGAACTCGGACGGAAAGTACTTCCAGAGCATCAGCGCAAAGCAGGCACTCATGGATTCGCGAAATACCTCCTCGGTGCGCATCGGCAATTATGCAGGCATGGAGAACGTCCGCTCGGTGGCTCACCAGTCCTTCGCCATGCAGATCCCGGGCAAGGCATCCTCCTACCTCGGCGCCTGGGAAGCGACCCCCGAGCAGGTGGCCAGCGCCTACACCATCTTTCCCAACGGCGGCACCCGCTACGGCCCACACTTCGTCAGCAGGATTCTCGACCGTAATGACAACGAACTCTGGGTGCACAAACCCATCGGCTACCTGGCTGTCGAAAAAAAGGGTTCGGCCTGGACCACTTCCACCATCCTGGAGGATGCCACCCGTTCCGGCACCGCTTCCAGCATGCGCCGCAAACTGGGATTCCAACCCCCCGCCGGCGGCAAGACAGGCACCACCGATGAATACCTGGACGCCTGGTTCGTGGGATACTCTTCCTCCCTCACCTGCGCAGTCTGGGTCGGCCTCGATCAACCCCGGCCCATCGTCCCCGGCGGCTACGGTGCAGACCTCGCCCTCCCGGTGTGGGTGCGGGTCATGAAAACTGCCGACCGGCTCGGCCGCTACGAATTCTCCGAGATCAAACCTCCCGTGGCGATCAAGCAGTGTCGTCTCTGTCGTTCTTCCGGAAAACGTGCCACTCCCGGATGCGAACGAACCAAGACCGCCTACAATGATCCCACCCCGATCGATCTCGCTCCCGCCGACAACGACTTCTGCCCCAGGCATCTGCTGAAGGCTCTTCCGGTCGAGAAGCCCCCCGCCGGTCGCGCCATTCCAGTCGAGTAACCCGCAAACGACGCTCCGGCGAACTTCCATTGCCTTAGCTCTCCACCCCATCCTCTCCCGTGCCCCGCCATTCACCAACCCGGAGGAACCGCCGCATAGGTGACTGGAGCGGGTCTCCCCCCTCCGGACCGGACCAGGAGGCACAAGTCGACCTCGAACCGGAAGAGACCCTGGACGGCACCCCCGGGGAGAAACCCGGGGACGACCCCAACTGGAAACCAGCCATGCGCACCTCGCGGCTCCCCAATTGGATTCCGCGCTGGCTGCAGCGAGTGATTCACACCGGTTTCCGCTGCGGAGTCATTGCGTTCTTCATCCTGTTGCTGGTATCCCTGTCCTACTTCATGCTCTCCTTGCGCTACGACATCAAGGAGATCAAGGAGATGCCCGAACGTTCGGTCATCTTCGACATAGAGGCACAGGAACTTGCCACCCTGCACGGCGAGAACCGCCGTCTCATCACTCGTGAGGAAATCCCGGGGTTCTTTGTGAAAGCCCTGCAGGCCCGCGAAGACAAACGCTTCTACACCCACCACGGGGTGGATATCATGGGTCTGATCCGGGCCACCATGGTCAATGCCAGAGACTGGTCGTTTACTCAGGGCGCCTCCACCCTGACCATGCAACTCGCTCGCAACAGCTTCGCCCTGCGCGAGAAAAACCTGCACCGCAAGTTTATTGAGATCGCCATCTCCCTGCGGATCGAGGCTTCCTATTCCAAGGACGACATTCTCACCGCCTACGTCAACCGGATCTACTTCGGTTCCGGTTGCCACGGACTGGAAGAGGCTTCCCGCCGTTACTTCGGAGTGAGCGCAACCGATCTCAGCGAAAACCAGTGCGCCCTTCTTGTTGGCATCATCCGTGCCCCGCATGCCTGCTCCCCCCTGCGTGCTCTTGAAAAAGCGGTTTACCAGCGGGATGAGGTCCTCGCCCGGATGGTGCAGGAGGGTGATCTCTCCGATGCCGAAGCGGAAAAAATCAGGGATAGCGAACTGGGACTGCGCTCCCGGCAGGAAACTCCCGGAGGCAACCCCGCCCTGCAGGCAGTGCGGCGCCACTTCGAGGAACTCGTCGATGACCGGGAAATTCGCGATGGGGGTCTGCGCCTGCGCAGCACGATCCACTCCGGCATGCAGAAGCTCCTGGAATCGGAAACGGCCGACCTTCTCAAGCGAATCCCGAACGCCCCACAGGTGGCTGCTATCTGCATCAATGCGCAGTCCGGAGGCATTCGCGGAATCGTGGGAGGACGAGCAACCGAGAGCACATCGTTCAACCGTGCCCTCGACGCCCGGCGTGATCTCGGAGACATCTTCACTCCTTTCATCTACGCCGCCGCCGAGGAACGCGGATTGCAACCAAGGTTCGAGCAACCGCTGAGCACAGGACGGGATATCGGGAGCGAAGACCTCGTTCGCCTTGCCGAGCGATTCGGATTTGAGGGACCGTTCCTCCAGGGTGATGACCTGTTCCGGGGAGGCGTAAGTGCCACCCCGCTTGAAGTTGTGACCGCGGTCGCCACTCTCACCCGGTCCGGACAACGGCCCCGCACTCACTTCCTCCGGGATCTGCGCGACTCCGGGTCCAACCCCATTCTCTCCATCGAACCATCGAGCAAGTCGATGTTCGCAGAACACGCAACCAGGGCTGCCCTGGCCATGCAGTTCCCCGGTGGGGAACCCCGCCTCATGGTTGGGATCAATCCTGCAAAAACAGATGTCTGGGGCGTCTCCTTCGGATCCATGCATGCCATCTGCGTGTGGGTGGGTCATGACAAACCCAGCCGCCTTGACGGACTGGAGGTAATCCGCAAGGAAGTGCACAAGACCATTCAGCGTATGGCTCTGAACCTCATGCCGTAGGGTTTTCAACTTTGCAACCCATCCAATCCCCCTACCCTTCCACCCATGCAGGCCTTGCGGTTCGATACTGCCGTTGAAAATATTCTCGAGCGCGAAAAGCGGTTCGATGCAGAGGCCTACTTCCTCCTCAAGGAGGCACTGGATTTCACTCTGAAACGCACCCGCGAAGAAAGCGGGGAAGAGCGACACGTGAGTGGAGAGGAGCTGCTTCATGGATTCCGCGACCACGCTCTCCAGGAGTTTGGCCCCATGGCTTTCACCCTGCTGCGGGAGTGGGGTGTCCATACCTGCTCGGACGCAGGCGACATGGTCTTTGAGCTGATCGAGGAGGGGATGTTCGGCAAGCAGGACTCCGACACTCGCGAGGACTTCGCCGACCACTACGATTTCGCCGAGGCCTTCCTCCTCCCCTATCTCCCGCAGGGGGGGTCGCTTGAGAGCGTACAGGCAGATGACCGAGAGAACCCGGACAGCGACGGCAACCTTGAATCTCCCGTCAGCCCCGCTCCGCAAGACGCCTCCTGATCGCTTCCAGCAGGCTTTCCCAGCAAGGCAACCGAGCGCCCCCCATCTGCGCCCGTCGCAGGGGCTCCGCCCAGATGGCCTCCACTTCCACCCCCCGGCCCTCCAGGTAATCGATCATGCTTGACGGGCGGTAGTCCCCCATTTCGCGGGTGGAACTGATCTGGTGCTCGATCACGCTGGGCGTTATCACCGTTCCGAGCGCAGCTGCTCCAGCAATGACCTCCTCCATGAGTGCTCGCACCTCCCCTTCACCGCCCGGTCGTGAAAGAAGATCTGCCGTCGTGATTCCTCCCTCCGCGATACAAAGTCCGTTGAAAGGGACATTCCATACGAGCTTCACCCACTGGGCGAGCATGAGGTCCTCGACCCCCCGGCACTGTATTCCCGCTCGCTGAAAACGGGCTACCAGGTCCCGCACACGCGCGGACTCCCCTCCCTCGAATTCACCAATGGTGACCAACCCCTCGGCGAGATGGCGGATGCGGGTCGGGCCCAGGCGATTGATGCAAACGAAACAGAGCCCCCCCAGCACCCGATGCGCACCAAACAATTCGGCCAGGCACTCGGTGTTCCCGAGTCCGTTCTGCAGCGTCAGGATGACGGTGGTTTCGTGCAACAGAGGGCTGATCACCTCCTGGTAGAAACCGTTGGCGGTGGCCTTCCAGGCCACTATCACGAGATCAACCGGGCCGATCTCCTCCGAACTGCCGAAAACCTGTGGCGTCGCCAGGTGGAAATCGCCCTCCGGACTCACCACCCTGAGTCCCTCGCTCCGCAGGTCCGCAAGGCCGGAACGCACCAGAAAAGAGACATCTTCTCCCACGGTCGAGAGCCTTCCTCCATAATAACCGCCTACCGCCCCCGCTCCAACAATCGCGATGCGACGCACGACTTCAGGAGACAAGACCCCGGACTTCGCCCAAGATGCGCTTGGCGGTCACCACAGTGTTACGGTGTAGTTTAGCGGTGTACTCCGCCTGGCGGTTGTAGCCGCCACCGTAGAGCAGGGCCATCGGAATACGATTGCGCAACATGGCACTCAGGATCACCTCGTCCCGCCGTTGAATATCCTTCACCGTGAGCATCATCTGGCCGAACTGGTCATTGCGGTGATTATCCGCCCCCGCAATCCAGATCACCAGATCAGGGGCAAAGACATCGAGAGCCGCGGCGAGGGTGGAGAACAACTGCTTCAGGTACATCTCCCCTTCCACGTAGCGCACGGTCTCGACGTCCATCGATCCCTTCACCTTACGCACGGGGTAGTTGCGTCCCACATGAATCGAATAAGTGAAGACATTGGGGTCGTTGTCCAGCAAGCTGTTGGTTCCGTTCCCCTGATGCGCGTCGGTGTCCACCACCATCACCTTGATGTCGGGGTGCTTTATCTGCAGACTGCGAATCGCCACCGCAATGTCGTTGAATACGCAGTAACCCTCGCCGTGCTCGCGAAAGGCATGGTGCGTCCCTCCTGCGAGGACCACCGCAGCACCATCCTGCATGGCCGCTTCGCAGGCCAGGCGGGTGGCTTCCACCTCGATAGCACTCCGCGTGTAAAGTTGGGGAGTGAGGGGAAAGCCCAGCTGGATCTGCTCCTTGCGATCAAGTTGGCCGCGATAGATTTTCTGCAGGTAGGCCGGCGTGTGAGCCCGCTCCAGCACGTGGGTGGCCGCAGGCCGCACCTCCACGATGTCTTCCGGTCTGACCGTTCCCTTCTCCAGAAGCATCTCCTTCGAAAGGCGGAATTTCTGCATCGGGTAGGGGTGATCCACCGGGAGCTCCAGATAGAACTCCGGCGAGTAAAAGCAGCGCATCGAGTAATCCATGAAAATCAGAACTTGGAGATATTGTCTCAAAGGGGCACTGCCGTGGCAATACTTAGGATTTCTTAAATAATGCCCTGGATCCGAAAAAATACCTCAATTCCGGCCGGACCGGGACCGTTGCCACATCGGTCGGGGATTACTCCCGGCTTTGTGAAATTTTTCACAAAGTCCTTACGAGCTCACCCGCTTTCAGTCCTTATTCTGGTGGTATCCCACAGATGAGCGAGCCCTCCGCCACAACGATCTACGAGGCTCCCGATGCTACCGCCAACGCGGCGCAGGCAGCCACGGACTACCAGGCCGGAACCGAAAATCTCCTTGGAGAAAAGATGGTTCTCAACATGGGGCCATCCCACCCCGCCAGCCTCACCCTCCTGGCAGGCAACCTGGCCGCCATCCCACAGAACAACTTCAAGCGTCTCCTCGCCTACTCTTCCATTGCCCACGCCGGATTCATCCTCCTCCCGATCGTCGCCTGGAACCCCGGCAGTGAACATTCACTCAGCACTCCGCAGGTCGTCTCCCTCTACCTCGCTACCTATCTCATCATTACCCTCGGCGCCTTCTTCGTCCTGGTAGTCGTCCGGAATTCCGAGGGAAGTGACGACATTTCGGCCTTCGAAGGACTCGGCCAACGAAATCCGCTCCTCGCCTTCTGCAGCACCGTCCTCCTCTCTGCCCTGGCGGGACTGCCCCTCACCGCTGGCTTTATCGGCAAGTTCCTTGCCTTTCAACTGGCCACCACCTCGGCTGCCACCACCAAGGCACTCTGGTTGGGCGTCGGTATCGGCTTCGTCGGAGTGGCCGCCTCCTTTTACTACTATCTCAAGGTCGTCCGCTCCATTTACTGGCGCGCCCCACGCACCGACAGCACGATCGCGATTCCCCGCATTAGCCGACTCGCCATTGTAAGCCTCACCCTCCTTACCATCCTCTTTGGCTTCTGGCCCAACCCGATTCTCTGGGTCATCGGGGGATAAAGTGGCAGCACTTTCCAGACACCGCGTTCATCCACTCACGGAGACTTTCTCGCGATCCGAATACATAAACTGCGTCCAACTCTCATCGGCAGGCGTCCCCGAACGCATCCCGAAGAGCGGTCGCCACCGGGGAGTAGCCGGTTTGCGTAGCAATCGCATGCCCACTTCGTGAGCCAGTTTGTTCGCCTTGCGGGTGTTGCAGCGAATGCAGGAAGTCGCGATATTCTCCCAGGTCGTCTTGCCTCCCTTGTCCCGGGGAACTACATGATCGAGGTTCAGGTCGCGCTCCGAGAAGTTGTTGCTGCAATACTGACAGGTAAACTTGTCGCGCAGGAAGATGTTGTGCCGGGTGAACTTCACTTCCTTTCGCGGGATACGATCATAGAGAGCCAGCACGATGATCTTGGGAATGCGAAAGGCATGCCGCACCGTCCGAATCAGTTCCCCGGCAAGATGACTGGCGGAATGTTCCGCCCACGAAATCAGGTCATGCGTCTGGTAGCAGGACTCTCCGTCAGTCTGCACGATTTGAGCATGCCCCAGGCAAACCAGCCTCAACGCCCGCTTGACCGAACATGTATGAATCGGTTGCCAGAGCCGATTCAGGACGAGAACTGGACAATCAAGCGAAACTTCCATGACTACCACTGGCTATACTGCACATTAAGCTAACAGGCAAATCCAACCCCACAAGGTAAAGCTGCCTTGAAATCTCAAGACTCAGAACCGCACCGCTTCAGATGTTCGCAGGGTATATTCTCTCCCTCCTGCGACCGCTCTCCTCCTGCGATCAGTCGCTCCCATGTTTCAGTCTGAAGCCGAATCATAATCCCCTCCCGAAGTTGATCCAAGTCCATCCCTGCTCCCGGTGAGATCTCCTTCCGCCAGGATCACCTGCACAACCAATGCTTTACTGATCATGCTCACGCAGGGATTGCCTTGATAATCCAAGTCCCCTAAACTGCCAGTGATGTCCAGTTTCTTCGGACGCTGCTTTCAGATCGCGACCTGGGGTGAATCCCACGGCGGCGGGATAGGAGTCGTGGTTGACGGTTGTCCACCCCGCATTCCCCTCTCTGAAGAGCAGATCCAGCGCGAACTCGACCGGCGACGACCCGGTCAGAGTAAGATCGTCACGCCCCGCGACGAAGCCGATCAATGTGAAATCCTCTCCGGCGTCTTCGAAGGGCAGACCCTCGGTTCACCCATAGCCGTCCTGGTGCGCAACAAGGATGCGCGTCCCGCAGCCTACGAGGAAATGGCCACCAAATACCGGCCCTCCCACGCCGACTACACTTACGACGCAAAGTACGGAATCCGGAACTGGCAGGGAGGTGGGAGAGCCTCCGCCCGGGAAACCATTGGACGGGTTGCTGCCGCTGCCATTGCCCGCCAGGTCCTCGACACTCTTGCTCCCGGCATCGAGATCCTCGCCTGGGTCTCCACCATTCGTGACCTGCGGACCGAGGTTGACCCGGACACGGTGACCGCCGAGCAGATCGAAAGCAATATCGTGCGCACCGGCGACTCTGCCAGGGTCGAGGAAATGATTAATCTCATCAAGGAGGCCCGGGACGAAGGCAACTCCCTGGGGGGCATCATCGAGGCTGTCATTCGAGGCTGCCCGCCGGGACTCGGTGCACCCGTCTTCGACAAACTGGAGGCGGACCTCGCCAGGGCGATGATGAGCCTGCCTGCCACCAAGGGATTCGAGATCGGCTCCGGCTTCGGGGGCACCCTGCTTACCGGTGAGGAGCATAACGATCACTTTTACATGGATCACGGACGCGTGCGCACCCACACCAATCACTCCGGGGGAATCCAGGGAGGCATATCCAACGGGGAGTCCATCGGCTTTCGGGTTGCCTTCAAGCCCACCGCCACCATCATGACAGAGCAACCAACCGTCAGCAACACAGGATCGGATACTGAACTCAAGGGTCGTGGCAGGCATGATCCCTGTGTGCTGCCGCGCGCCGTACCGATGGTTGAGGCAATGTCCACCCTTGTCATCTGCGACCACCTGCTTCGCCAGAGAGCCCAATGCGGACTGGAATCCTCCGCACATCCTTAACCGGTTTCATCCTCCTGAAATGCTAGCGATCACATCCTTCGATATCTCGATCTCCGGAGTCATCGGTATCATCAGGGGCTTCGGCCGCATGACCTGCGGCCTGATAGCTCTCTCAGCCGGTATCCTTGCCGGCCTCTGGGGCTTCAGGGACGGAGCCTCCATCGCTGGCACCCTCATCGAGGATGCATGGCACCACCCCTCCGGCTCCCGGCTTCTGGTTGGCGCTGTGGAGCAAATGGACGGGAAGACGGGGAAGTGGAAGCCAATGCCGCTTGATGCCGGGGGTGAAAGGCGATCCGGCATACTGCACCTGACTCCTGGCGACGGTGAACTGCTGAAGGTTGTGCCCGTCGTCAGGCAATAGGAAAAATGCGCCAGAAGATTTATCTTTTACTTGCCTTGGGCTGCCTGAGCGCGACGACATTGGCTGAGGATTGGCCGACTTACCGGCGTGACCCGAGCCGTGGTGCGGTAACGAGTGAGAAACTTGAGCTTCCCTTAAAGAATATCTGGTATTTTCGCTCACGTCAGGCGCGACTGGCCCCAAGGCATCTGCCCTTGCGCCCGGAATCGACAAAAAAATTCGGTTCAAGCCACCAGGAGGTTCTACCCGAACATGCCCGGTTCTCGTTGCCGATCATCGCCGTGGGCGACTCGGTGTATTTTACCAGCCATGACGGGCGTGCAGTTTGTCTTGAGGCAAAGACAGGACAGAAACGGTGGGAATTCCTGACCGGCGCAGCTATTACCTGCGCGCCGAATTATGCCGCGGGAAAGATCTACATTGGCAGTGACGACGCCCACGTCTACTGCCTCGATGCCCGGACCGGTGAACAGGTATGGAAACATAAGCCGGTCACTGATGACCGCTGGTTTATTTCATTTGGCCGCATGTCATCAATTTGGCCGGTGCGTACCGACGTTCTGGTGGACGAAGGCAGCGCTTATTTCGGTGCAGGCGTCTTTCCTCATGACGGCATGTATGTCAATGCAATCAATGCAAGGTCCGGAAAGAGGGAGTGGCGGAGTGTTTGCTCCGGCTATGGCTTTGCCGGTCATCTGTTTGCTTCAAAGACATCGCTTGTCCTGCCTACCGAGCTCAAAGGATTCCACAGGCATCAGGTGAAGTTCAGGCGCTCTGACGGTTCGCTCAGCTCCGAGCAGGACCCTGAAATTGATGCCCGCAGGGAATACCTTAATGAGAACGATGGGGGCGTGGTGATAGGAGGCATCCACTATACTTCACGCAACGACTCGGTCATGGCCTGGAAAAAGGATGACGGAAAATCTGATGGCGGGCGCAAGCAAATATGGGGGCAACGCGTGGCAGGCATGCTTTTTGACTCGAGGGACACCTTGTATGCCGGAGGCGTTGTCTACTATGCTGCTAACGAGCACCGGGACCGGGGGCAGGGGCAACCGGCGGAAGGCAAGGACGGAGCTGTCTTTGCACTGGATGCCAGGGATGGCAAAAACCTCTGGGAGGTCAGGATCCCCGAACGCACCCATCAGATGGCGGTTGCTGGCGGACGGTTGTTTGTTTCCACCCGCCAGGGGACAATCTATTGCTTTGGTTCACCTGGAGAGGAAGGAGGAGGTGTAGTAGACGAGTCAGTTGAACCTGACCCCTTCACGCAAGTGCAAGACAAGGATATTCAGGCATGTCGTCACGCAGCGCAGCGCATCCTGGCTGCCAATGATCCCGGCGAACAGGGTCTCGGCCTGGAAAAAGAGGGCTTTGCACTCGTCCTTGACTGCGACAGCGGTGCCCTTGCGTTTTCACTCGCCAAGTCGAGCAACCTGTATATTTGCGCTGTTTTTGACGATCCCGACAAGGCGCAGACTGCCCGCAGGAGATTCAGCCGTGCCAACCTTCTCGCTTCACGAATTTCAGTATGGTTCCGGGAACCAGGCACAAGGTTACCGTATTCCCCGAACTTCGCGGACCTGATCGTCTCGGAACGGGCCGCCGTTGGCGGGGTGATGCCAGATTACACCGTGGAACTGGAGCACTTGCTGAAGCCGATCCGCGGCATCGCCCTTTTGGGAGGGAAGCAGGAAGACAAGGTCATTTCCCAGTGGGTGGCCACGGCAAGAACCGGTGAATGGAAGACCATAATCCAGCACGAAATGCGCTGGGCAGTCCACGTGCGTCCGCCCGTCGACAACGGAGGCGGATGGACACATGCCAACGGCAATCCCGGTAACACCATGTGCAGCCATGATTCGGCACTGAAGCCGCCCCTGGGCATTGTCTGGTACGGCCCCCCTTATTCAAAACACAGTCTCGGGCGTCCGCCACTTGTCCATAACGGCGTGCTCGTTTGCCCGATCGACGAAAACACGGTCGAGGGATACGATGCCTACAACGGCCGGAAACTCTGGCACTACAACGGCCGGAAACTCTGGCACTACAACAAGGTGCTGGCACTTGGCGGCAGGAGCACAGACAGGAATAGCAGAATGATGGCGGTCGGAGGCAACAGCCTGTTTATTCCCGATGGCAATGTCGAACCGGGCAAAAAGAACCAGGGAGTCTTGCGCCTTGACCTCTGGACCGGGAAAGTCATCGGCGGTTATCCTGCGCCCTTTCCGGAGATGCGGATGGGACATTTCGCGCTCAGCCGGGACGGCAAGACGTTCTGGCGATCCGGGTATGGCGACAAAACAGAAACCCAGGGCGACTGGACCTGCTTATATGCTGTCGACACGGAGTCGGGCAAGGTGCTCTGGATGGCAGGCGGTCCCGGAAAAGAGAAGCCCTTCGGCCTCTACAGCGAACGCGTTCCGTATGAACGATGGGCTGCAATGGGTGACGGGCTCATCTACATCAAGCGAGCCGGGCCATCTGCAGAACAAGTCGCGCAACTCGACGCTGAGACAAAAGCCTACCTGGCGCAGAACGACCCCGAAAGCCTCAAGAACTTCGACCAGTTGCGGCGGCAAATTAAACGTTTCGTGGCCATGGATGCCATGACGGGGAAAATTCTCTATGATCGTGCTGTGGATGTCCAGGATTGCGACACCTACGTCGCCGCACACAACGGAAAGGTCCTCTTCCTGAATAATTCTGGCGAGAAGTGGTGGGGTGGATTTGGTGCGAACGCGTTTAAGGATAACAGTATCGCGGTCCATGATGCCTTAACAGGAAAGTTCCTCTGGAAGCGGAAGTGCAACTACCGGTTCGAACCGGTCATCACCGACAATACTATTTACGCCGAACCCTGGGCGTTTGACTTGGCAACCGGCAAGCGCCAGCGGCGGGAACATCCGATCACGGGTGCCAAGGGCGATTTCACCTGGGTTCGCCACGACAAGCAGTGCGGTGGTTACAGCGGATCGACGCACTTCCTCTTCGGTCGCAACAAGGGTTTCGGTTACCACGATGTGCTTCGTGACCACGGCATGTATCAGACCTGGCACCATCGTCAGGCCTGCGACCCCGATACATCCAGTGGCGGCGGCATGATGCTCAAGCCGCCATTTAACATCGGCTGCGGTTGTCCCTGGTCACTCCCATACACGATTGCGATGACCAATGTATCAATTGAGCCGGCCATCCCGTTCCGGTTCTTCCAGTCCGGCAGTTCCCTTCCGGTGAAGGAACTGCGCATCAATTTTGGTGCCTCTGGTGACCGCAGGGACAAGGGTGGAAAACTGTGGTTCAACCCCGTGCGGGACGGGCATCCAAGCAAACTTCACCTTACTCTCGCCCCTATAATGACCTTTCACCCGACGGGCGAACAGTCCCCCGGTTATTCCACCAGGTATGGCCGGCGCAGTGCCAGCGATATTGAAACCGAAAACACACCTGCCCCGTTCCTCTTCGATTCCTACGCTTACGGACTTAAAAAATTCATCGTCCCGGTAACCGTTCCGGGCGAGAGAAACGGCATTTACACCGTGCGCCTTGGTTTCTCGGCCCTGGCGGACGACCAGCCTGGCCAGCGGGTTTTTGACGTGCGGATCAACGGGAAAACTGTCCAGAAAGACCTCGATATCGTCAAGCAAACAGGCAGGTCAAACCGTGCACTGTGGAAAGAGTTTACCATCGCGCTCAGCGAGAACCTTGAACTGGACCTGGTGACAAAGCCCGGGAATTCTGCCGAGATCAAGGTGCCATTGATTAATGCCATGGAGGTCATTCGCAAGGAAGTCGTCGCGCTTGGCTTCAAGATGCCTGCCAGTGCCTGGGTGAATGAGAAAACACCCGAGAGAGCTGTTGAAATAGAGGTCGCCAACCATCGGGATGTTCCGTTTTCCGGTAAATTGCACCTGAACGCACCGAGTGGCATCATGGCAACCCCTTCCGGCCCCGTGCCTGTCGCTCTACAACCCGGAGAGCGAAGAAACATTGAGGTGCTTGTCAAAAATAATGAGCCGGCCAGGAAGGGCTCTCACTCCCTTGCCGTGAAGCTCCTTTCTGATACCGGGAAACTTGAGCATGAACACACGTTGGCTGTCGATTGCCTCGGCAAGCTCCAACGCCGTTCATTGACTGGCACCGGGCGTTGGTGCATGACCCGCAAGACCTACGAGACATGGATCAACCGCAGCGTTCCGCCGCACTATGTTGGCCGATTCCCCGCATCATTGGGATCAATAAAAGCCGGTGACGACGGGGCAGCGTGCTCGTGGATGAGGTTCGGGATTCCACGCGAAATTGGCACGATACACAGTATGCGCATGCGCCTGCACGCTGCACCTGAACTGAGCGCATGCTGGCATTCTCTCTACGGATCCGATTCAGAGGCACCGCGACCGGAGCCGGGCGGAAATCACTGGGGCGCACTACGCCTGCTGAACAGCCTCGCGCAGGTGGAAATCAATCCGTTGAATTACCCGGAACTTCCCGGAATGCTGCCGGAACATTACGCATTGGCACCAAGCGGACCGGACCCGAATGTTGTTGAGGCCGTGTTGCCCACCGACGTGCAGCGCAATGAGAATGGTGAGGGACTTGTGCAGCTCATCCTTGAAGCAACCGCAATGAACGGACCGGTGTACTGGGCCTCCCAGGGATCCCGGGTCAGACCGGAAAATGCCCCGCTGCTCGTGATCGACTACGAACCTGCCGTCCCGGCAAATGAATAATCCCGGTTCCGGAAAAACAATATATGAACAGGAAACTTTCTCCTCTGGTCGCCTTGGTTTGTATTGTCACGACGGCGCATTCCGAGGACTGGCCCACCTGGCGTCACGACCCGCTCCGCAGCGGGGTGAGCGGGGAAAAGCTCGCGCCGCCGCTGGAGGAAGTGTGGGTGTTCCGCTCGCGCCAGGCACGGGACGCACCGGTCCCCACCCAGGCTCCGCAGTCATTCGCTTACCCCTGGGGCATGCATTATACGCTGCCGATCAGCTCGGCTGGCGATTCACTCTTTTTCAACAGTCACATCGATGGACGCACGGTTTGTCTTGACGTGGCAACCGGCAGTAAGCGCTGGGAATTCGTCGCCGCCGCCGCGATGAATCGGACGCCGACTTATTACGAAAAGAGGATCTACGTCGGCAGTGACGACGGGCACGTATATTGCCTTGACGCGGGAACGGGAAAGCTGATCTGGAAATTCAAAGCCGCGCAACGTAATCGGTGGATGCTCTCATATGAAAAATTAACCTCAGCATGGCCTGTTCGCTCCGATGTGGCAGTCGATCGTGGAGTGGCTTATTTCACTGCGGGGATCCTGCCGCACGAGGGAACGTTCCTTTTCGCTGTGGACGCAGAGACGGGAAAGCTGATCTGGTGCAACGCATCACAGGGGGCTGCCATGCGACGGGAAGCCATTGCCCCGGCCGGACACCTGATCGTTTCAGGAAAAACCATCTGGGTGCCGCGCGACCACCTCGGCTACAACCAGAGCCACGGGATGCTGGTCTCGTTTGAACGTGAAACCGGAAACCATCCCGTCAAGGTGGAGGATCCGCACGCCATCCCCTACGGCGGTGATGTGCCGGTCTTCGGAGTGAGCATCGGGGACACCCGTTACCTGGGCGACGTGGCGCAGACGGCCAGGAAGGAACAGAACAAGCCGGCCGTGAAGATCTGGGACCGGCGCGAGACGAAAGACCCCACGCACTGGACTGATGTCGACTCCGTGCTTGGTCTGCGCTCCGGCAGCAGCAAGTACCGCGTGGGTGGCGTGCATTACCGCAATGACCCGGACGCCTGCACCGTCGTC
>Ga0310345_10003093_pt1 | contig 16128 bp, 15 predicted proteins | sample HC15DNA20500_MG_FD_204667 | JGI IMG/M metagenome (GOLD analysis project Ga0310345, IMG submission 204667) | Marine microbial communities from station ALOHA, North Pacific Subtropical Gyre - HC15-DNA-20-500_MG | ecosystem: Environmental > Aquatic > Marine > Oceanic | place: Pacific Ocean: North... | reverse complement strand
GGTGCACCATCGGAAGCGCGACTGCGACCCCGACGAGCGAACTTACGAAGATGATTTTGCTCAAGCGCATTATTGCCCCCATTCTGGCGCGAGCCAGCATGGAGGCACAGTATCACCGATCGCTTAAACGCTGCGTGCTTGAAGCAGCTTTGGTTTCCAAGGCCTTAATTACTTGGTGCCGTAGAGACGGTCACCGGCATCGCCCAGGCCGGGCACGATATAGCCTTTTTCGTTCAGCTTCTCGTCTATGGAGGCGGTATAGACCGGAACGTCGGGATGAGCCTTCCGGAAGCGCTCGACGCCTTCCGGTGCGGCCAGGAGGCAGAGGAAGCGGAGGTTTGTCGCGCCGCGGTCCTTCAGCTTCTGCACGGCGGCAACGGCGGAATTGGCCGTGGCAAGCATCGGGTCGACCACGATGACCAGACGGTCTTCAAGATCGGATGGCGCCTTGAAGAAATATTCAACCGCTTCCAGCGTCTCGTGGTCACGGTAGAGACCGACATGGGCAACGCGGGCGGATGGGACAAGATCGAGCATGCCGTCTAGCAGACCATTGCCTGCACGCAGGACCGAGGCGAAGACCAGCTTCTTGCCCTCAAGCGTCGGCGCCTTCATCTCCTGAACAGGCGTCTCGATGACCCGCGTGGTCACTTCCAGATCACGGGTCACCTCATAGCAGAGCAGCAGCGAAATCTCGCGCAACAGGCGGCGGAAGCTGCCGGTAGAGGTTTCCTTGTCCCGCATGATGGTCAGCTTGTGCTGTACAAGCGGATGATCGACGACGTTCACGCCCTGCATGATTGGCTCCATGATCTCGCGCGCGGCCTGCACGCTTACCTGCATCTGAAAATCCTTACCCTGTCGGAAACCAGATGCAGGGCCAGGGCGCAAGCATTTATGCCGCGGATGACCCGTTCAGACGTTCCAAGAGGCGAGAGCGCGTTGCTTCATCCACAAAGGCAGCCTCGACAGAGGTGCGGGTGAGGTCGAGCAGTTCCCGGTCGTCAAAGCCGAAATGCTCTTTCGCCACTTCATATTCGTTGGCGAGTGAGGTGTGGAAATGCGGCGGGTCGTCTGAACTGACGGTTACGCGGCAACCTGCCTCCTTCAGTGCTGGAAGCGGGTGGTTCTCGATCTTGTCGTAGACTCCAAGGACGATATTGGAGACCGGGCAGACCTCTAGCACGATACCTTCTTCTGCGATGCGCTGAACAAGCGCGTCATCCTCGATTGCGCGCACGCCGTGGCCGATGCGGGTCGGCGCAAAGGTAGCCAGTGCGGACCGGACGCTTTCGGGGCCGCCGAATTCTCCAGCATGAACGGTCAGGCCCAGACCCGCCTCGCGTGCGATGTCGAAGGCACGGGCGAAATCACTTGCAGTGCCCATGCGTTCGTCACCGGCCATGCCAAAGCCCGTGACCAGAGGGTGCCCGCAATTGGCGGCAAATAGGGCTGCCCTCTCAACTGCTTCTGGTCCGACATGGCGGACGCCTGTCACCACCATGCGCGACTCGATACCGGTTTCGGACCTGGCGCGGCGCATGCCTTCGGCCAGTGCTTCGGTGTAGGATTCGGGCGACAGCCCCACCCGCTCGGCATGGTCCGGCGAGGTAAAGAACTCCGCATATATCGCGCCTTCGCGCGCGATCTCGCGCAGATAGTTTTCCGTCAGAAGGGCATAGTCTTCAGGCGTGCGGAAGAGCTCGGCAGCGCGATCATAGGCCTTGAGGAAGCTGGTGAAGTCATTCCAGTGATAGGCGTTATCGCGGATGAAGGACGAGACATCGACGCCGTATTTCTTCGCCTGGGCCATAACGAGTGCCGGCGACGCCGCGCCCTCAATGTGACAGTGCAATTCCGCTTTGGGTACCACTTTGACCATTCCATTCATTCATCTGATGCCGCTCATATGCGCAGCGGCGCACAATAGCGCAGATGAAGGCAGAAGGAAGGTGCTCGGTTCACACCGTGTCGCAGACATCACTCCAGGCGGCCGCCTTGCGCAGAACAGCCAGAAACTGTTCGCCCGCACGCTCAAGCGGTCCGGAATTGTCGATTACGAGCGCCTGGGGCACCTGTAGCTCGGTTGCGTCTGCACGCTCCAGACGCTTCAGAAGCTCTTCCCTGCTTTCACGACCGCGCGCGGCCAGCCGGTCTGCGAGCACATTGCGGGGTGCCGTGATGATGACGGGTTGGAAATTGAGGTAGCGTTCGCTCAAGGTCGGGATGGCCGCCCGCGATACATTCGCCACGACCACCTGCCCTGCCCGCGCCACATCGTCGAGCTCAGCCGGCAAACCATAGCAGAGCCCATTGGCCCGCCATGATGCAGCAAATGAGCCTTCCGCTTCGGCCTTTTTGAATGCACCTTCGTCCAAACTGTCATGTATCTCGCTGCCCGCTTCCATCGGGCGGGTGATGACACGACGGGCAAAGACGATATCTGCAGCAAATGGGCCGAGCCGGTCGCGCGCATATTGCATGACAGAGTCCTTGCCAGCCCCCGAGGGGCCGGCGACTGCGACGAAAACACCCTGTCGGATCGGGAAGGGCGTTTCGGCGCGGGCTCTTTCCATGCTGGCGGATATCATCTTTCTGCTCCTCAGGCCACGCGCTCGCCAGCGCGCCACACGGTGCGAATGACCGGCATGCCGTCATCAAGACGCACGCGCACTAGATCAGCGCGACGGCCAACTTCGATGGCACCGCGGTCGTTAAGGCCCACGGCGTCGGCTGGGTTCTTCGATACCTTGGCAATAGCTTCGGGCAAGCTAATACCGTTGACGACCTGGCCCAGCGAAAAGGCCGCCTGCATGAGGCTGAAGGGGATGTAATCCGACGACAGAATGTCGAGATTTCCTTCCTCGGCCAGCTCGCGCGCGGAGACATTGCCCGAATGGGAGCCGCCGCGAACAACGTTCGGAGCGCCCATCAGGACCGCCATTCCAGCCTGCTTGGAAGCCGATGCCGCATCGAGCGTGGTGGGGAATTCCGCTACACGCACACCATCCTGCGCGGCTTCGCTCACGTGGTCGGTGGTCGCGTCGTCGTGGCTGGCAAGAATGATGCCGCGCTGACCGCAGATCTCTGCGACCTTACGGCGGTTGGGGGCCGAGTTTCTTGCCGATTCCGCCATGCGCTTTTCGCAGAAGCGGCGGAAGCCTTCGTCGTCCAGCCCCATCTTGGTCTTGTAGTAGAGCGCATAGGCATCGAGATTGGTGAACTGACGTTGACCCGGCGAATGGTCCATGAGCGAGGCAAGCTTCACGCGGTCATCATCGGCGAAAAGCGAAAAGCCGTCATAGCAATCGGGTGCCGAAACCTCGCAGCGCAGATGCAGGAAATGCTCCGCGCGCAGACGCCCGGCCTCCTGACTTTCCTCGATGGCGTCACCCAGATCTCGTGTGTCCTGCGCAGTGATATCGCTGTCCTCATCAAGACCGACGCGCAATGCGTCAAATACGGTGGTGATACCGGACGCGGCGATCTGCGCATCATGCGCCATGACGGCTGCGACAGGGTTCCAGCGCACCTTGGGGCGTGGCGAATAATGGCGCTCGAGATGGTCGGTATGAAGCTCAACCAGGCCGGGCACGAGATAGTCGCCGTCGAGATCTTCGCCTGCGTTATTGGCAGTACCGGTTGAAATATCCGCAATCTGGCCATCACGGATGAGCAGATTGCCCTGCACCACCTCGTTTGGCAGCACGATATTTGCGTTCTTGAAAAGCAATTCCTTGGTCATATTGGTCTTTCAGGCAGTTTTACGCGCTCTGCCGCCCTGGAGCGGGTGGAGAGACTTGATCTTGAATGGGGCACCGGGCTCCGGCTCTATGAACAGGGCAAGTGTACCAATGGTGAGAGGTTCCAGCAAAAGCGGGCCGAAATGGTCGCTGATTGCCTGTTCCATACGTTCTGCTTCCGCCGCAGGCACCCGTCCAGTGAGCGTCATGTGGAAACGGAATTCCTCGTGCACATAGGGGTAACCCCATTTGTGCAGGTTCTTCAGCTGAGCCGGCGAAAGATTGTCCGGGTTGCGGCGCTCGATCTCGGATGGCGAAAGCGGTGCGCGATAAGGTTCGAAGGCAGTAACGATATCGCTTGCGAGCGCGTTGAGTTCCGGTGATGGGTCGGCCGGCACCAGGGCGAAGAAACTGTCGAGACGCGCAAGCTTGATACGCTCCAGGTGAACCGGCTCCTGCTGCAGTGTATAGCGGTCAAGCGCGTCGCAGAGTTCCGCCTCCTTCAGCCCGTCCATCAGTCGGAAGGGGGCTTTCAGCGTCGCATGGAAACCGTAGCGGCGCGCGGCGGCTGTATGAAATGCAATTTCGGCCGCAGAAAAAGAACCGACGGCTACCGGCGGCAAAGCCTCACCCGTATGGGGGTCCCGGCCAAGCCAGCGCGCAGCGGTTTTTGCCAGCGGGTCGTCACGCTCGGGCGTGAAATAGATCGCATATCGCATTTCCAGTCTCCTCCAGTCCCTTGGCTGCACCGTCTCACCGCCTGCCATAGGTGATTTGCATGACAGAAGAACGAAGCGGACGGTAGCGGCAAGGCGCGCAGAGCGCTCTGCCAAGGATAGGGTTCCTAATTCAGCGCTGCACCCTCGGTTCCGATTAGTCGGCGGCGCAGCATGCTTGAAATATTGTCGAAGATGAACACGACCATCAGGATCAACAAGACCATATAAGCCACATTTTCCCAATCCTGGTTCGTGCGCATGGCTTCCCACAGCTTCAGGCCGATGCCACCTGCACCCACGGCACCGATGATGGTGGCCGAGCGCGTGTTCGATTCCCAAAAATATAGTGCCTGGCTAAGGAAAACCGGCAGCACCTGCGGCAATACGCCGAACCGTTGAACCACGCTTGGCGACGCGCCGACAGAGCGAACGCCTTCTCGCTGCTTCTCGTCGATATTTTCCAGCGCCTCGGAGTAGAGCTTACCGAATGTGCCGGTATCGGTGAAAAAGATGGCGGAAATGCCGGCCAGCGGCCCGGGCCCGAAGGCACGGGTGAAGAAAAGCGCCCAGATCAGCATGTCCACGCAGCGCAGGAAGTCGAAGAAGCGCTTGAGGGCAAAGTTGGCAACCCGCCGCGGATGGATGTTGCGGGCAGCAAGAAATGACAGCGGGAATGCCACGATAACTGCAAGCACCGTGCCGACAAAGGCCATGACGATGGTCTGAAGCAGCTTGAGCCAGACATCGCCGTGCTGCCACTCCGCGTTGTTGGCGAAATTGTCGAGGGCGAGCGCGGCGTTGCTGCGTTCGGGTTCGATACGCGGGCGGAAGGCAATCAAGGAAATCACCTCCCCGGCTGACTTGCCCCAGAATGGCGAGCGCGTGTCGAAGAAGAAATTCTCCCATCCAAGAAAGCGGCGGCTGACCTTCACCTTGTTGTCGCGGATTTCCGCCCTGCCCTTCATGCCGAAGGACAGGAGTATCTTCGCGCCTTCCGAGCGCTGACTGGCCCAGTCGGGAAGAGGTTCGAGCGGCAGAACCCGCCCCTCTTCAATGCGAATATTCAGGACTTCCTCGCCGCGCGTCACAACCACGCCGCCCGGCTGAACGTCGATGAACTGGTCTGCAGAGAGGTGGACGCGCGCTTCAACGACTGCCTCGATTTGCCGAGGTGCTTGCGGCGCGGATACGGCAGCGGCCTCCCCAGATGTTTGCGGCAGGTTGCCCATGAAGCTGTTTTGGGCAGGGGAAGGGGCAGGCTCTGCCTGCAGATTTCCAAAGAAGCCGCTATTCGCGGTTTGCCCCGTTCCGGTGGCGGCTGAACCTGTGCCGCTGGCGACGCGCACCGTGTCCTTGCGCAGCTCCAGCCACTCCGGCTTGGGATCACTGCCGAGCGGTGAGAAACGGGGGAAGGAGACCGTGAGATGGTTTTCCTCAAAGTCGATGTCGGGCTTGATCTCGTAGGAATACCAGTCATTGAGATAGGTGCCGGCTATGCCCCAATTTGCCCCGCCCAACACGCTGCCAATGGAGAAGAACCACCAGGCGAAGGCGAGATAGGCAATCGTACCGAGGCCGATCAGCCAACCGGTGCGCTGACGGCGGGCGCTGCTGGCGAATATTTCGGGATAGCGCGCCAGGATCGCGTCATTTGCGGATTGTGAAGCCATGATCACGCTCCCTGCGCGAGAGTGAGGCTTTGTTCACGCACAAGGCGCTTGCGCAGCCATGCGGAGAATTGGTCAACCGCAACGATTGTTGTGAACAGCAAAAGGATGATCGCGAGCGTCTTGGCCTCATGGCCGCGGCCAATCGACAGGCGCAAGGTCTCGCCGATGCCACCGCCGCCGACCGCACCGATGATGGTGGAAGCGCGCACATTGATCTCGAGTCTCAGCAGCGTATAGCTCAGGAAATTGGGCAGAACCTGCGGCACGACGCCAAACCAGACCCGCTCCACCCAGTTGCCACCCGCCGCACGCAGGCCTTCTTCGGCTTTCAGATCCGCGTTTTCGACGACCTCGAAGAAAAGCTTGCCAAGCGCGCCGATGGTGTGGATCGCCACCGCTATGATGGCGGGAACCGCACCCAGCGAGAGTATGGCAAGGAAGAAGCCGGCGATCACGATTTCCGGGAAGGCGCGCAGCAGCTCCATGAAGCGGCGCACGAAGAAGCGCAGCCAGCGCCGCGTTGTCAGATTGGCCGCAGCCAGAAAGCAAAGGATAAAGCCGAAGACAAAACCGATCAGTGTGGAAACCACCGCAATATTGATCGTCTCGAGCATCTTGTAGAAATATTCCGGCAGATACAGGCTCTCGGTGAGATAGATGCGCCCGTCCGGATAATTGTATTTCAGGCTTCCATCGTCATAGGGCGACGGCAGGTCGAACATTGCCCGCCAGATCTCCATGCCATCACGTGGCACGAGCTGACCCACGAAATCGAAGAGATAGGGCAGGCGGTCAAAGAATTTGCCGGCATTGGATTCGTTGGCAAACCAGAGCGAGCCGAACATTGCCAGCGCAAGAAATGCGATGCCGCCAAAGGTGTAGAGGCGGCGGCGGCCAGCCAGTTCACGCCAATGACGTTCAACGGTTGCGCCGGCTTCTGTCAGAAGCGGTGTCTGTGTGGTCGCTGTCATGATGTCCGGTCTGCTCAAGACATGAGGCAGCCCCTCCCCCTCGATCGAGGAGAAGGGGCCGGTCTCGGATTGGTCCTATCAGGATCCGATCTGGGCGCGGCGCGCTTCGATGATCGGCGCGTAGAATTCCGGCGTTACTTCGGTGTAGCCGGTGTAATCGCCACCCTGGATCGCAGAGAAGCACTCGGCGTCGGTTTCGGGGAGCTGCATCATGAAGTCCTTGAAGGCCTGCTTCATGCCATCGTCGAGCGAGGTGCGAACAACAACCGGGCCATTCGGGATGAGCGGGGACTTCCAGATCTCGACGAGATCGTCCATGTCGAGAATGCCCTTCTCGACCATCTTGTGCAGATTGCCGGAGGTGTAGCCTTCGGAGAAATCACCCACGCCGGATGCCCAGGTGGTGCCTGCATCGAAGGTGCCCTTCACGACCTCGAGAACCAGGTTCTCATGACCGCCACCGAAGCCGGTCTCGGCGAAGAATTCGTCAACCGGAGCGCCAATTGCGGCTGGCAGAGTGACAGCCGGGACAAGGTAGCCGGAGGTGGAGTCCGGATCGGCAAAACCGAGCTTCTTGCCCTTGAGATCTTCCAGCGTCTTGATGCCGGAATCGGCGCGGGCAACCATGACGGAGTGATAGCCGGTGGAACCGTCGGTCTGAACCGTGGTCAGGATCGGCTCAACAGCGTTTTCATCTTCGAGATAGACCTTGGCATAGCCGGAGGCGCCGAGCTCGGCATAATCAAGGGTGCCACCGAGCAGGCCCTGAACAACGCCATCGTAATCGGAGGCGGGGAAGAACTGGACCTCTTCAACGCCGAGAGCTTCGGGGAGCTTGTCGGCGAGGCACTGGAAATTGCGCAGACGGTCGGCTTCGTTCTCGCCGCCGAGAATGCCGACGCGGAATGTCTTCAGGTCTTCAGCCTGGGCGGAACCCATTGCGAGTGCTGCGAGCGCAACGGCGCTCAGAAGTGCTTTCTTCAGCATGTCGTCTCTCCTGTTGTTGCCGGAAGATCCGGCGGTTTTTCGTAGATGATCCATGGCCCTTGACGGGGGCGAAGCGCTGCCTATCCGGCGAGAACGGGCTCCATCACCTGCGCTGCTGCAGGCCGCGGCGATGTCTTGATGGTGGTGGAGGTAATGTCTTCGCGAACTGTCTCGCCTGTCGCATCGGCGCCGTAGATCTTGCGCACGGCATTGGCCGTCAGCGCGACAGGCGGGCCATCGAAGACGACTTCGCCCTTGGCCATGCCGATTATGCGCGAGCAGTAGTGGCGGGCGGTATCCAGCGTGTGAAGATTGGTGATTACCGTGATGCCTTCGCGCCGGTTGATGTCGGCAAGCGAGTCCATGACCACCTTGGCATTGAGCGGGTCGAGCGAGGCAATCGGCTCGTCGGCCAGAATCACCTTCGGCTCCTGCATCAAAGCGCGGGCGATCGCCACGCGCTGCTGCTGACCACCCGAGAGCGTGCCAGCGGGCTGCAGTGCGGTATGCGCAATGTCGAGCCGCTCCAGCGCTGCAATGGCCCTGATACGCTCCTCGCGGGAATAGATGCCCAGCAGGTTCTTCACGGTCGAGCGATGATTGAGGCGACCGAGCAGCACATTGGTCAGAACATCAAGCCGCGGCACGAGATTGAACTGCTGGAAAATCATCGCGCAATCGCGGTTCCAACGACGCAGCGTGGTGCCATTCAGGCCGGTGACCTCAAGGCCGTTATAGGCAATCGCACCTTCACTCGTTTCGACGAGGCGATTGATCATTCGCAGCAATGTCGATTTGCCTGCACCGGAGCGACCGATGACGCCAACCATTTCGCCTTCGGCAATCTGAAGGTTTACGGAATTGACGGCCACCGTTTTACCGAAGCGCCGCGTAACGCCCTTGATTTCCAACATGACCACTCCCCGGTCCCGAGCTCTTGCTCTTGTCGGAGTGGAGTCCTAGCGGTCCTGCATGAACCTCCAATGTCAGTCAGATGTCAGTTTTTTGACGCCCGGCTAACTGTCTGTTCCAGCTCGAATACAGGGCGTGGAAACCGGCATCCACATAGCTAATCGTTTTGAGAATGGGCGCCTTCTCGACAAGTCAACGCTGGGCGGGTAGGTCCAATGGCAAGTTCAACACCGGCTTGCGAGACAACTTATGACGCGCCCCCTCCAGATCGCACCATCCATTCTTTCAGCGGATTTCTCACGTCTCGGAGACGAGGTGGAAAGCGTGGTGCGCGCGGGCGCCGACTGGGTGCATCTGGATGTGATGGACGGGCATTTCGTGCCGAACATCACCTTTGGCCCGCCGATCATCAAGGCCCTGCGTGACCGCACGGACAAGGTGTTCGACTGCCATCTGATGATTGCGCCTGCAGACCCGTATCTGGAAGCCTTCGCGGATGCAGGTTGCGACATCATCACGGTTCATGCCGAGGCCGGCCCGCATCTCCACCGCTCGCTTCAGACCATTCGCAAGCTTGGCAAGAAGGCGGGCGTCTCGCTCAATCCCGGCACGCCGGAAAGCGTCATTGAATATGTGCTGGACGAGGTGGACCTCATTCTGTTCATGACGGTCAATCCCGGTTTTGGCGGTCAGGCCTTCATCCCCGCGGTTGTCGAAAAGATCCGCCGCGTGAAGGCGATGGTGGGCGATCGGGACATCGATATCGAGGTTGATGGTGGCGTGACACCGGAAACGGCGCCACTTGTCGTGGAAGCGGGTGCAAATGTGCTCGTGGCGGGCTCCGCCGTCTTCAAAGGCGGCAGCGAAGACGCCTATCGCCGTAACATCGAGGCGATCCGAAAGGCCGTCTGATCAGCGGCCGGTCGCCCAGCCAAACCATATTGCGACAGCAGCAAGCATCGCCGAAAGCACACGGCGTGCAACGAGTTCCCGGCGCGGATTGTTCAGGATTGGCTCAAGTGAGCCAGCAAGAATTACGATCGCAGCGTGAACGGCTGTCGCCACCCCTACATAGGCACCCGTCAGGATGATCGTCTGCTGGCTGGCGGGCAGGCCGGGCACAACGAAGCTTGGCAGAACAGTCACATAGAATGCACCGGCCTTGGGATTGAGAAGGTTCGTGATGAAGCCGCGCATGAAATGCTGGCTATCCGGTTTGTCGGCGGATTTCACGATATCTGTTCCCATGCGCCAGCCATCCAATGCGAGATAGAGCAGGAACGCAATTCCGGCCCATCGAAGCCCCTCATACAACAAGGGTGAAGCCTGGATGAGCTGGGCCACCCCGAGGGCCGCGACAATGCCGATGACAGCCAAGCCCAACGCAACCCCGGCCACTGTCGCAGCCCCGGCGCGCCGACCTTCTGATGCCGAAACCAACGCCAGATAGGCCATGTTTGGTCCTGGCGTCAGCTCGATCAGTAATGAAGCCAGCAGGAATGGAAGAAGGCTTTGCAGCAGTATGGCTGAAAGCCATTCCATATCAATGCGCCTCGTCCCAATTGTCTGCTGCGCGCGCGTCCACCTGTAGCGGAACAGAAAGGTCGCGCGCCGGAAAGGCTGCGCTTTCCATGGTCTCGCGGATGACGGGGATTGCCTTCTCCACCAGATCGACGGGCGCTTCGAAGATCAGTTCGTCATGCACCTGTAGAAGCATCTTCACCTCAGCCAGCCCCGCATCTGCCAATGCGCCTTCCATGCGGATCATGGCACGGCGGATGATATCGGCTGCCGAGCCCTGGATGGGAGCGTTTATGGCGGCACGCTCGTTGAAGGCGCGCACGGACGGATTGGACGAGCGGATTTCAGGATAATGGGCACGGCGGCCGAAGATCGTCTCCACATAGCCGTTCTGTCGGGCGAAGGCCTTCGTCTCTTCCATATAGTCCTTGATGCCGGGGAAACGCTCGAAATAGCGCTTGATATAGGCGCTGGCTTCCTCACGCGGGATGGCGAGCTGGTTGGCAAGTCCAAAGGCGGAAATGCCATAGATGATACCGAAATTGATGGCCTTCGCGCGGCGGCGCACCTCGCCCGGCATGCCTTCCACCGGCACGCCGAACATTTCCGATGCGGTCATGGCGTGAATGTCCAGCCCATCGGCGAAAGCCTGGCGCAGCTGCGGGATTTCCGCCACATGAGCCAGCACGCGCAGTTCGATCTGGCTGTAGTCGGCCGAGATCAGCTTGCAGCCCTCCGGCGCCACGAAAGCGCGCCTGATCTTGCGGCCTTCCGTCGTGCGGATCGGGATGTTCTGCAGGTTCGGCTCCGACGAGGACAGACGCCCCGTCGTGGTCGATGCCAGCGAATAGGATGTGTGAACGCGCCCGGTGTCGGGGTGAATGTAGCCCGGCAGGGCGTCCGTATAGGTCGATTTGAGCTTCGTGACCTGTCGCCAGTCCACGATGCGGCGCGGCAGGGCGTGCCCTTCCGCCGCCAGTTCCTCAAGCACCTGTGCCGAGGTGGACCACTGGCCGGATTTGGTCTTGGCACCACCCGGCAGCCCCATCCTGCCGAAGAGGATTTCGCCAAGCTGCTTTGGCGAACCGATGGTGAAGCGGTCGCCGGCCAGCTCGTAGATTTCTTCCTCCATGCCAGCGGCGGTTTGGGCGAAATCGCCGGACATGCGGGAGAGGATCTGACGGTCCACCTGAATGCCGCGATGTTCCATACGGCCCACCACCGAAATCATGGGACGTTCAAGGCGCTCATAGACGGTGGTCAGACCGTTGGCGACGAGACGGGGCTTGAGCACGTGCCAAAGGCGCAGCGTGATGTCGGCATCTTCCGCCGCATAGGCCGTGGCTTTCTCGATCTCAACCATGTCGAAGGTGATCTGATTACGGCCCGTGCCCGTCAGTTCCTTATATGGGATCGGCACATGGCCGAGCCAGCGTTCCGAGAGTGAATCCATGCCGTGACCGCCGCTCGCATGGCCGGCACCCGCCTCGAGCGCGTAGGAGATGAGCATGGTGTCGTCATAAGGCGCGACCTCGATGCCCTTGCGATAGAGCAACAGCCAATCGAATTTCAGGTTCTGCCCGATCTTGAGGACGGAAGCGTCCTCAAGCAAAGGCTTGAGCAAAGCCAGCGCTTCTTCTTCGCCGATCTGGTCTTCGATCAAACCGCCACCGAGCAGATCGCCAGAACCGTCCTTGTGGGAGAGCGGGATATAGGCCGCACGACCGGGAGCAACCGCAAGCGAGATACCGCACAGACCAGCCTGCATCGGGTCGAGCGATGTGGTCTCCGTGTCGAAGGCGACGATGCCTGCTTCGCGCGCCTCGGCAATCCAATGCTCCAGCCGCTCGGTCGTGCGGATGCACTCATAGGCCGCGCGATCGATCGCTGTGGTGGCCGCTTGATCGGCAAGGTTCTTTGCAAGCAGCTGCGGGGTATAGCCTTGCGGTCCGGCGGGCGCGACCTCCCCTTCCGCGCCGGGTTCTCCAGTACCCGATGAAGGGACGGTGAGATCCGGGCCATGGGCCGCGGCACCTTCGGCCACCTCGACATGAGTGGCTTCAATGATGGCAGCATCAGCACCGGTTGCCTCTGCCACGCGGCGCGTGAGCGTGGTGAACTCCATCGCCTTGAGAAAACCGATGAGCTTCGGGCCGTCCGGCGGGTTTAGCTGAAACGCATCGATGCTCTCATCCACCGGCACATCGGTGCGCAGACGCACGAGCTCGCGAGAAAGGCGTGCATTGTCGGCATGGGCGATCAGGTTTTCGCGGCGCTTGTTCTGCTTGATCTCGGAGGCGCGATCGAGAAGCGTGTCGAGATCACCATACTCTTCCAGAAGCTGCGCAGCCGTCTTCGGGCCGATGCCCGGTACGCCGGGAACATTGTCGATGGAATCGCCGGTCAGCGCCTGCAGGTCGATCATCTTCTCGGGCGGCACGCCCCATTTTTCGATCACCTCCGGCACGCGGATTTCGCGGTCCTTCATCGGGTCGTACATGGAGACGCAGGGACCCACGAGCTGCATCAGGTCCTTGTCGGAGGAGATGATCGTGGCATCACCGCCGGCTTCCACGGCAAGCCGCGCATAGGTGGCGATGAGATCGTCGGCTTCAAAGCCTTCCTTTTCGATACAGGGCAGATCGAAGGCGCGGGTGGCTTCGCGGATCAGTCCGAACTGGGGCACCAGATCTTCCGGCGGCTCCGTGCGATTGGCCTTGTATTCCGAGTAAAGCTCGTTGCGGAATGTCTTTGACGAATAATCGAAGATAACCGCAAAATGCGTGGGCGTGACGCCGACATTCGTGTCGCGCGCATTCTGCAGGAGCTTCCACAGCATGTTGCAGAAGCCCGAAACCGCGCCAACAGGCAAACCGTCGGATTTCCGCGTCAGCGGAGGCAGTGCGTGGTAAGCCCGGAAAATGTAGCCCGAACCGTCGACTAGGAAGAGATGATCGCCTTTTTTCATGGGTTGAACGGGTAGCGCGAAGGCTGCGTTCTGTCCATGCAAAAGCCGGATTTTGCCTGCGGTCTCTTGCCATGACGGCTACCGCTGCGTGCCCGTGGAGAGAATAACGAGAACGTTACAAAGATGTAATTTCTGCGCCCTTGAATAGCCATGTTGGGCGCACGAAATAACAGTTGTCGGCAATATTATCGCTGACGGTCCGGTTCAGGCCTGTCCCCCGCCATTCCGGACATGCACACGGCAGCCTCACCCCCCCCTCTCCGGGCTGTCGTGAATGATAAAAGGCCGCCGTGGCTTCCCTCCGCCACGGCGGCACTTTTTTATCTCAGGACCAGTTGCCGTGATGGGCGCCCGGCGCGTCGAAACGCTCGAAGCTGTGGGCGCCGAAGAAGTCGCGCTGCGCCTGGATCAGGTTGGCCGTGCCGCGACCAAGGCGGAACTGGTCGAAGTGACCGAGCGCGGAGGCAAGGGCTGGAACCGGCAGACCGGCAGCAGCACTTTCCGCCACCGTCTTGCGCAGCGCACCTTGCGTACGACTGATCAGGTCGGCAAAGGTATCCGTCATCAACAGATCTGTCTTTTCCGTCTCCGCCTCATAGGCGCTGGCGATCTCATCAAGGAACTGCGAGCGGATGATGCAGCCGGCGCGCCAGATGCGGGCAACTTCTGCCAGTGGCAGGTCCCAGCCGAATTCCTTCGACGCCGCCGTCATGACCGCAAAGCCCTGTGCATAGGCAATCACCTTGCCTGCCAGAAGGGCGTCTTCCAGCATCGTGATGCGATGGTCATCCAGCGGCTCGATGGACCCGGTTTCAATCTTGAAACGCTTTTCGGCCTCGATGCGCAGATCCTTCATGGCCGAGAGGCTGCGAGCTGCGACTGCTGCCTCTATTGCGGTCGCCGGAATGCCGAGCGACTGGGATTCGATCGCCGACCAGCGGCCCGTGCCCTTCTGCCCTGCACGATCCACGATAATGTCAACGATCGGTCCGCCGCTCTTCTCGTCGGTGACGCCCAAGACCTTGGCGGTGATTTCGATCAGATAGGAGTTCAGACGGCCCTTGTTCCAGCGGTCAAAGACATTGCCGATCTCTGCCGGTGCCATGCCCGCACCATCGCGCATGATGCCGTAGATTTCGGCAATCATCTGCATGTCGGCATATTCGATGCCGTTGTGGATGGTCTTGACGAAATGACCTGCCCCATCGGAGCCAAGCCAGGCCTCACAGGCCTCTCCTTCATAGCGTGCTGCAATCGCCTGCAAAACAGGCTTGATGTGGTCATAGGCTTCGCGTGGGCCACCGACCATGATCGAGGGTCCGTGGCGGGCGCCTTCCTCGCCACCAGACACACCCATGCCGATGAAGCGGGGGCCGCTTTCCCGCAATGCTTCCATGCGGCGGCGGGTGTCGCGGAAATTGGCGTTGCCGGCATCAATGATGATGTCGTCGGCATCGATGATACCCTGAAGGGCTTCGATCTGTTGATCGACCGCTTCGCCCGCCTGCACCATCAGGATGATCGGGCGTGGTTTCTCGATGGCATTTGCGAGCTCTTCAAGACTTGAGCAGCCAATGATGTTTTCGGCGAGTTCGCCGGCTTCTGCCACGAATGCATCCGTCTTCTCGCTGGTGCGGTTGTAGACAGCAATGCGGAAACCCTTTTCCGCGATGTTCAGCGCGAGATTCGCGCCCATGACGCCAAGGCCGATCAGGCCGATCTGTGCTTTCTGCATTTCAGGCTTTTTGCCCCCGTTGGCGCGGGCGGCCGCGCCCGCTATTCATCTCAGTTCAGCTCTTGCGGCGCTTGCGTCCGTAAAGCTCGAGCCGGTGGTGGACGATCTCGTATCCCAATTCTCGGGCGATTTCATCCTGTAGAGCTTCAATTTTGCGGGAATGGAACTCGACCACATCGCCAGTATCGATGTCGATCAGGTGATCGTGATGGCCTCCGCCCGCCTGCTCGAAGCGCGCACGGCCGCCTTCGAAGGCATGGCGATGGATCGCGCCTTTCTCCTCGAGCAGCTTCATCGTGCGATAGACCGTAGACAGCGAAATGGCGGGATCGACCTCCTGGGCGCGGGAGAAAATCTCCATCGCATCCGGATGATCGTCCGTCTCCGAGAGGATGCGCAGGATGACCTGGCGCGGACGCGTTATCCGCATGCCGTTGTCCCTAAGCATGGCCTCGTAATCGGCCAGTTTTTCGCTCGCTTTGCTCATGGGCGCGAATATGCGTCAGAACGCTGCCGCGTGCAAAGCGGAAGGCGAAACTCCCACAAGTGAACGCTGCTGTTTGGAGTTGACACGGAGGGTCAATCAATGAACCCTCCGCCCAATTTCGATAGCGGCTGGAATGCCTGCGCCAATGAGTTTTGTGAGGGCCGTGATGAGACCGGTATTTGTTCAACTGCGCTGCAAACCCGGCAAGACCTACGAGGTGGCCGACGCCCTTTACGAGCGCGAGATCGCTTCCGAACTCTATTCCACAAGCGGCGACTACGACCTTTTGCTGAAAGTCTATATTGATGAAGGCGTGGATGTAGGCAAATTCATCAATGACAATGTTGCGAGTGTTCCGGGCATAGAGCGCTCGCTTACCACGCTCACCTTCAAGGCCTTCTGAGACAGGAGCCCG
>Ga0310345_10003090_pt1 | contig 16137 bp, 9 predicted proteins | sample HC15DNA20500_MG_FD_204667 | JGI IMG/M metagenome (GOLD analysis project Ga0310345, IMG submission 204667) | Marine microbial communities from station ALOHA, North Pacific Subtropical Gyre - HC15-DNA-20-500_MG | ecosystem: Environmental > Aquatic > Marine > Oceanic | place: Pacific Ocean: North... | reverse complement strand
CCAGAAAGGCGCACCCAAGGGAGACATGCATGGTTTCGGAATCACACTGCTGACCGAGTCACGTGACGATGGAAAGACGTGGTCTCTTCCGCGGGCGATTTCTCGGACCGCAGAGGTGCATGCCTATCTCACCGAACTCAAGGACGGTCGGATCCTGGCCACATACTCGAACTACCACCTGCCGTTCGGAGTTTACGCCATCGTGAGCAGCGACGGCGGACGGACCTGGGACCGAGACCATCCCATTCAATTAGCACTCTCGGCCCATAACCAAGTCGGGTGGCCGGTCACGGTCCAACTCGCTGACGACAGCTTGCTGACAGGATACGCGTTGACGGCGTACCTGAAACAACCTCCAGACAAATTCGTAACCGAGACGGTGCGTTGGCGATTGCCGTGACCACCAACGCGTCGCTGGCCCCCCAGCCTCCCCACCCCAGCTCCGGCGTTCAACCCGCTGGATCCGAACCACGCCCCCCGGCGTCGGGCGGTGGGGGCGGGGAGATGACGGCTCCTTGGAGATCTTGCACTTCGGCAACGCCTGCTGCAGTTCGGCGACGCCGACATCGGTGATCCTGGTGCTCCTGAGGTCGAGCGTCTGCAGCTTGGTCAGCGGTTACAGATGCACCAGCGCCACGTCGGTGATCTGCTCAGGCAGGCCGAGCAACTGACTGCCCCAAGCTGACGGATCAGGCCACCGACTGTCAGCATCCATGGCAGAGCGGGACACAGAAATCGCAGCGAAGCAGTCGTTCACGTTGTCCATGGCCAGTTCTCACCAGGTTCGCGGGGATCCACAGACCCCCTGGTCGCGTGCCACTTGAATGACCGGAGCCTGCGATGTTCAAGAGAGCGACTGTTTTCTGGTCATCACGAGTTGACGCCTGGATCGAAGGAAGATACCACCGCAGGGAGAGTGGTGTGAATTGGAGCCGATAGTGTTGAAACAGATCGTGGTGTTCGGCCTTCTACTGGCAAGGGCCGGGTTCCCGGCGATGGCCGGAGAGTCCTTCGAGGTCACCGTTGCTCATCGATTCGTCGGTCCGGTGCTGCTCGAGGGAGGCCGGTTGCTGGCGATCGACCGGACTCTCGAGATGACCCGATCTGCCGATCAGGGGCGGACCTGGACCAGAATCGGACCGCTTCGAGATGCGGCGGGCCAAGTGATCATGAAGGGCAACGTCCGTCCGTGGAGCCTGCTGCGACTTCAGTCCGGTGCGATCGCCATAACGTTCGAAACCATCCCACCTTCCCAGGGAGGCGGAGTGGGAAAGGAGGACGGTACGTTTTTCAGCCAGTCTCGTAACGAAGGAAAGACCTGGTTGCCGCCAACCCGTGTCAGTTGGCCCCGTTCTCCCGCCAACCCGACGTGGTTGATCCAGACCCGAAAAGGTCGCCTGGTTCTGCCCAACGAGTACTGGCGGACACAACCAATGGACCGGGGCCTGGGAGTCTGTACGGCGTTCTATTCCGACGACCAGGGACTGAGTTGGCGAGAATCCCGAGACAGCCTCTGGGTCTGGGAAAACGGCGGACGACAGCAGGGAAGCTGTGAAGTTCCCACCGTTGTCGAAACGTCCGACGGCCGCCTGTTGATGTTCATGAGAACATCGTTTCAACGGATCGCCCGCAGCGAAAGCCGGGACGGTGGCCAGACCTGGAGTCCAGTGAAATTGACCAGCCTGCTCAGTAGCAACTCCGAGATTTTCCTGCACCGGTTGCCCAAGTCCGACACGTTGCTCTGTGTCTGGAATCAGGCCAGCAAGCGGGAGATCGAAACCGGTTACTACCGCGCGAGATTGACCTCGGCGATCTCACGAGACAATGGCACGACCTGGACGAACTTTCGCACGGTGGCAATGTCACCCGGACAAACCCGCACCACCAGGATCCCGGCCGTCGATCCGATCGCCTTTCTCAAGACACCACGTGCGATTCCCAGGGAGTCCGAGATGCTCAGCAAAGAGTTCCACATGAACCGGGCCCCAAGAGTTCGCGTGATCGGTGACTCGGCGTACCTGATCTACACGCATCGGCGTTATCGCTATGACAGCGGGAAGGTGAAACGAACCGTCAACGAGATGCGGTTACGGGTTTTTCCGGTGTCGTGGTTCAGTTCCACCGAACCAGCACAATAACTGTCCCGGTTGCCACGATCGACTTTGTCCGGGTCGAACAGTCAGCGACCCAGGATGTCGACTCACCGGCGGCAATCCGGCATTCGAACAGGACGCTGGTCCTGCTGACACGCCGAAAGGGCCTGTTGACTCACCTCAAAAAACGCTGGGCAGAGTTGGAACGGTAGCCGACGGGCGTTGAAGCTACTGCCCCAGGGGCCGGCTCCGAACTTTCAATCCCGGATCTTCCACGTCAAGTTCTCCTGGAAAGAGACATAGGAGAGATTGACGACATATTCCTTCTCCAGGCCGCGGCGAAAGTCTTTCAGACGCTTGAGCGCCGCATCAAACCCGGATCGATTTCCGGTTTTTCGGAATTCGCGAAACGCTTCCTGCGTCTCCAGTGTCAACTGAGCATCTCGCAGTCCCTTGGCCAGGAATCCAACTCGCCTGGACGCCGTTTCCTCTGCAGATGCTCTCTCCGCAGCCACTCGCAGCAGACGACGCCCCGCGTTCATCACCTCGGGCGTATAGATCTCGTGTGCGACCTTGTAGAACGTGCGAAAGTTCAATCCGTCCGGATCCTGACGTCCGTACCTGTTGACGATCGCCTGCCACCGTTTTCGAGTGACAGGCTCGGTCACACGTTCCCAGTAATCGAAGTACTGCTTCACGGCCACCTTTGCTGATCCGAAAGCTCCGTAATACTCGTCCAGGATCTCATCAACTGTCTTGTCGACGGGCAACTGTGTCCGTGCGATCACGTACAGGCTCGGCCCCTGTGTGGCCCACATCCCGGTCAGGCTGTCGAGATCTGTCGCCAGCACACCGTGTCGAAACGCGTGTTGGATATCCGCGCCGACACGACGGGCAAAATGGACAGGCATGTTGTGGCTGCCCAGGGTGATGTTCGGGCGAAAGACCAACCTGGCCCCCGTCGCTGACCATCCTTTCCAGTCGCTGCGGAACTCGCGGCTCGTTTCGTCGGTGTAAGGAAAGAACAGGGAGCTCGCCAATGCGATCACAACACGATTGTTCAAGACTGCCGCGGTGGGCGGCCGCATGTAGTTGGCGTAAGCGTAGCTGATCACGGTTGGGTTCTTATCAAACTTCTCGGCTTCTCTCTGAACAGCGAGCAGGAACTTCGCGTAGCGGTCCGAAAGCGAACCAAGATGACCGGGCCAGCTCCAGCCGTCTCGATCTCCGGCGAGAAACGCCTTCCTCGCCGTCGCTGTGGCCGCGGAGTTGTCAGTTCGTTCGTCCCAGTCAAGACACCGCCGGCAGACACACTTGCCCGGTGTGTCATTGGGTTTGCAGTTGACCCACGGCAGTTTGGCCGTCCGGTTCGCTCGCCAGTCGACAACCACTTGCTTCCACAACTCCGGTTCGGAAACACACATCGACACGTGATGCGGTCGCTCACCGTCCGGCTGCCTTTTCCCGTTGGGTAGCAGGTTGAAAAGTTTCGGACGGGTTTCGCCAAATCGTTTCCAGTAGTCCCGGAAGGCCTCGGCATAGTCCAGGTTGTGCCGCCGCATGAAGCGATGCCTGCGCAGCCACTTGTAAACGCCCAGCTTGTAGTTGTAGACGCTGCCCTCGGAACTCCAGGCCTGTCGACCAAGGTGAAGAGAGGCTTCGAATCGCCAGTAACGCTGCATCAACCTGGGCAGCGACCGGGTTTTCCACACACCGGTAACAACATGCTGATGCCGCGGAACGAACTCGCCCAAATCTCCCGGCCACAACCAGCGAACGCCAACCTGACGTTCAAGAAACTCATAAACCGCAAACAACGTCCCCATGTCGACGTGGTAATTGCGAGGATGGTCCGTACCACCGTCCTTGCCGCACAGGAACAGTCGACGATCGCCAGATCGGATCAGGTATCCGTTGGCTGGCAACCGCCCGGCATCCACCCCGGCCTGACGGGCCGCCTCGCAGGGGCCGAGAAAGATCAGACTCAGGTTCTTGTGCAACTGCCGGTTCAGTTGCTTCTCGGGAATCGCCGCGATTTTCACACCGGTGGCTTTTTGGATGATTCGCTGGAATTCGTCGGCGGCATACTTGATGACCTGCGGGTTTTCCGGCTTGTCGGCAAGGACCAACAACGCCATGGGCTTGTCCGCCGTTGCCACCGTGAATCCTCGGCGGGCTGTTTCGTATTCGGCAGCTGAACACACCGTCAGACACGACCAAACGACCACAACCACCTTCAGGCGAAACATCGTTTTTCAGCTTTCCAAGTCAGTCTGTTGTGCGACCACTCTAACCGCAGATTTCCCCGTTGGTATACCGCGTGAGGAACCTTGGGACGGTCAGCGGGTGAAAATCCTGGAACAATTGGCCACCGTTGAACTCGCGGTGAAGCAGGCCAGTGAAACACGGACTGAAAAAGGGGGAGGCGATGGAACAGAAGAAAACGTCCACGCGGAATTGCTACAGTTCACGCAGCTCCAGCACACCCGTCCGATGAGCGACTCCGGCCGACAGATCACCAGCCCAACGACTGCAGGAACACCTCCATGCCACGTGTCACCGCCTGTTCGACGTTGGCCTTCGCCCTCTCGTCACTCCAGACGGCCCTCGAGCACATCGCCGGCTACGGATTCGACCGTGTCGAAATCGCGGACATGCTCACCCACACGAAGCACTTCTCGACCCACAATTCCCGGACGGTCGATCCGATCGCGGTTCGGGAACTCCTGAAACAGAACGGGCTCACACCGGTCGCTGCCAACTGCGCACTGGTCACGTTCTACCAGGACGGGCTCGGCTTCGAGAAGGTGGCCGCCCCGCAACAGTCAGCCGCCGAGCGAGACGACGTGCGGAAGGCCAAGGAGAACATCGTGTTCTACAAACTGCACGAGCCAACACAGGCCGAAGCGTACAAGGCCCAGGCATCCGCACATCTCGACAACCTGTCGGTCGTCGGCGTACCGGTGGTCTGCCTCAACGTCGGCCGCCGGGCACAGATGAAGGACCCTGACGCGGAGTTGCGGGCGGCCGCAACGGTGATCGACGAGGTCGCCGAAAACGCGTTTGCCATGGCTCATCTCGAAAGCGTCGGTTGGGAGGTTCCGAAGCGTGACTGAGAACGCGGCTCCCATCGGAGCTGGAACTCACGCTGATGACGCCGCCATTTATTGGTCGGGATGCCAGTCAAGGTGCCGCTGGAGAAAACGATAGGTCTCGACTCCATGGATCTTGTGAGGGCCGTCGAAGAACCCGATCTGCGTCTTCTCTGAAATTCCCAACTTGGCGTACAGCCGACGGACTCGGGCGTATTCGGCCGCCACCCATTCATCCAGCGCCACACCATCGTCGTGGCCCCGTTCGACCATGAACGGCCGTGGCGCGATCAGGGCAGCCAACTCGCTGTGATTGAAGGTGTGCCCCAGATTCCATTCAAACACTTCCCAGACGTTGTGATAGATCATGCTGTAGACATGGTCGATGGTGGCATTCTTGTAGATCCATTCGTTGAAATCGCCCGAAGCAATCACGACGCGGTAGTCCTTCAACAGTGCGGGCACACGCATGGCCGTGTTGCCACCGTAAGAGAGCCCGTAAAATCCGATCCGCTCACCATCGACAAAGGGGAGCGACTTGAGCCATTGAAGATGGCGTTGATGCTGTGCCGTCGTCAGACCAAACAACGTCGTTCCCAGCGGATGCGCCATCCGCTGGAGTTCGCGAAACTGGTTGTCCCCGCGATAGAAATTGTGCGGGGCATATGTCACGAACCCCAGGTCGGCCAGTTGTGCCGCAAAACCGTTGTAGACGGCGAAATCCCGTGAGGTCGGATCGGTGTTGATGACCGTCGCCGGCAAGCCCTCCAGTCCGTGCTGACAAACAACCACCGGACGCCGTTCTGCTGGCGCCAGGTTCCGCGGCACCAACAGGTAGCCCCAGGCGAAGACGTCGGGGGGAAAGACCTCCATCGTCACCTCGTAGCAACGCCATTTGTCGGTCTGCGTTACCAGTCGAGAACGGGCCGCGGCCGGCCCCTCGGGATCGGGAAACCGGCCCACAATTTCACGCCAGAGGTATTCGCGTTTCTCATCGCACCTCGCCTCCCACTTTGCAGCGTCACCCTGGGGCGTCAGTCCGTCCCAGAACTCGCTGCGGCGGCGGCTCGAAAAACGCAGCAGCTGCTGGTTGTGTTCCACCAGTTCCCTGACCTGCCGCTGTTGTCGCGTGGCGGGCACCTTCACTTTCGTCCCCACGCCCCGGCCAACGTCCCTGGGCATCGTCAACGAAAACGTTTTCAGCAATCCTTCCAGTGCGAGCTTGCTGACCTCGGCAGCGAGTGGTTTTGACGCCACCAACGCAATCTGCGGTTCAATCCCCGCGCCTTCCAGCAGTTGGTGACCGCGCCGCACTTCCCCCGCAACCTCGCTCTCCTCCGGGGTGCTGATAACACCCGGTGCCGCCACGGCGCGACGCCCCTGGCGAGCTTTGGGTGGACCGCTGATCGCCGGCTGTCGAGTGTGGTCGACAATCAGAGATCGTGAACCGTAAAGCGCCGCGATTTCAGCATCTCCCAGCTCACGCAGAAGGCCGAACACATTGCGGGACAAGGGCTCCTGCCAGAGAGTTTCACGCGAGCGAAAATAACCGCTCACCAGTGTCCCCTCAATCCGTTTGTCGAGAGCCCCCGTATAGAACGCGACCAGACCGCCTTCCCCATAACCGGTCAGGGCCAACGGTGCGTCATCGGGTCGACCTGCCAGCCACTCGATTGCCGACTCCGCCTTGAGCACTTCATAGCCGATGACGTGCCGTCCCAGTTCGAAGGCCTGACGATAGACCCATTCCCGGTGCGGCACGTTGGTCCACGCCACCTCTGCCGATCCCGACCACTCGTCACCCCGGTCAATCAGCGTCATCACCAGGACCCGGCAACCGCTGCGAGCCAGCCACCACGGATAGGCCGAAGATTTCTCATCCGACTGAAAGCCACACAGTTGCTCCGGCGTTTGCCCGGCGTCGGGTAACGCCAGGACATTCAGAGCAATCTTCCCTCGGGGCTCCAGCAACAGGCCCTCGCCGAACACCCCGGGGACCACCGACCACCGCACGCGCAGCACCCGCAGAGTGTCGTCCTCAACAAGCTGGGCGCCCTGATCAACCGTTCCCACCAGTTCCATCGTCACGGGCTGGACCCGACGGTCTACCGCGCCGATCATCCGTCGCAGTGCCGTCCGTTGCCTCGGTGCCCATTGTTTCCAGTCACTGATCGTCGCTTGTTCTCGCTGCTGTTTTCTCTTGGCCAGGCGTTGCAACAAGTACTTTCGAAATCCACTCCGCATGGCCGCCGAGCGATCCGCATGTTCCTCCAGCGGCCCTGTCCCGGGAAGTGTCCCCTCCGACACATCGGTCTCCAGACGAGACTGCTGGTCGGGTTCCACCTGGGTCGTGGAGTCCCCCGGCTCAGCCAGTTCCTTCTTCTCGTCCGGCTCCTTCGATGACGCGACTTCGCTGGAAATTGGCGGCGGCATCACGTGCGGTGCCTGCAGCACAACAAAGGAGCCAATTGAGTCCGTCGGCCGGTTGTCTCCGCATCCGATCACTCCCAGGCACAACACCGTAGCCAGCACTACTCGCATCACATCGTCCTCAAGGTTCGACAGCGGAGCCCCAGTTTCCCCATCCCGGACCTGGCATTCAACCTGTGGGCGGACCACGCCGAGCCGTATTCGCAGGGTGAGGCGGGCCATCGACCCGGGCCAAACGGCCCTCCACCCAACGGGTTCCGAAGACCAACGGCCTACGAAAGGATGTCGTGAAGCACGTTGCCGTGCACATCCGTCAGGCGGAAGTCCCGACCACCGTGGCGATAGGTCAGCGCTTCGTGGTCGATGCCCAACTGGTGCAGAACGGTCGCCCACAGGTCATAAACGGTCGTCCTGTTTTCAACGGCGTGATATCCCAGATCGTCGGTCGCGCCATAAGTGACGCCCCCCTTGATACCCCCGCCGGCCATCCAGACGCTGAAGCCGAACGGGTTGTGATCGCGACCATCTGTCCCCTGTGCGAACGGCGTGCGACCGAATTCTCCCGCCCAAACAACCAACGTCTCGTCGAACAGGCCGCGTCGCTTCAGATCCTGGATCAGGCCGGCGATCGGCTGGTCCACCTGGCGAGCCATTTCTTCGTGGCCAGCCTTCAACCCTCCATGCTGGTCCCACGGATTGCCGGGCAGCTTTCCTCCTGCGTGTGGGAGACACGTGAGTTCCACGAACCGAACTCCCCGCTCAACCAGACGGCGTGCCAGTAGGCACTGACGACCATATTCACGGGTTTCACGAACGGACGAGTCCATTCCATACAGAGACTGAGTGGCCCGTGTTTCTCCCTTGATGTCCACCAGTTCCGGCACGGCCGACTGCATGCGATATGCGGTCTCGTAATTCTGGATCGCCGACTCGATCTGCCCGGCGCCCCGCAGTGTCTTGAGATGCTGACGATCGAGGCGTTCAACAAAGCTCAGCCGCAGTCGTTGTCGACGATCCGGTTCACGGGGAACGACATTCGACAGCGGTTCCGGCCGGGTCGGATCGAGCATCGACGCGTGGTACACGCTCGGCAGATAGCCGTTGCTGTAGTTGTTGATCCCACCCAGGGGAGATCCTCCCGAGGCCAGGACAACGAAACCGGGAAGTTCCCGGGACTCGCAGCCAAGACCGTAGGCCATCCAGGCTCCCGCACAGGGATGTCCAGCCAGGGAAAATCCCGTGTGGAGGAAATAGTTGGCCTGGGCATGCTCGTTCGCAATCGACGTCATCGAACGAATCACCGCCAGGTCGTCGGCACAGGTGGCGACGTTCGGGAACAGTTCGCTGACGGGCAGGCCGCTCTCACCGTGTTGCTGAAAGTCCCACGGACTGGCCTTGATGTTGCCGTTGGAGTTGAACATCGTCGGCCGGACGGGCACCGGCATCGGTTTGCCGTGATCGCGGACCAGCCGCGGCTTGGGATCGAACGTGTCGACGGAGGAGACGCCCCCCGACATGAAAAGGAAAATTACGCTCTTCGCCGTGGACGGAAAGTCGGTCGGCCTTGCGGCCAGCGAATTGGCGCCGCCTGTACCGGGTTGATTGCCGAGTGCCCCTCGGGCCAACAACCCGGACAGCGCGACCATCCCGAATCCGCTGGAGGCCCGGGTCAACAGGTGGCGACGGGACAGGATTGTTCCTGGTTCATTCCACATAGATGAACTCCTTGAGGCAGAAGAACGCGTGAGCCACATCCTGCCAGACTCGTCTCCGTCGAGTGGCCTCGTCGGGAGCGTCGGCATGTTCCTTCTCCAGCGCCGCGACATATTCCAGCGTGGCTCGCAATTCTGATGGCGTCGGCCAGCGTGTGAACGCCCGTTCGTACATTTCCTGAACACGACCCCGTGCTGCGGGTTGTCGGCTCACAAGATCCGCAGACCACTTTGTGGCCTGGTCGATCACAAACGGATCGTTGAGCATCGTGAGCGATTGTGCGGGCACGTTGGTGACGTCCCGACGACCACGAGTGGTGGTCGGCTTCGGCGCGTCGAACGCTTCAAGAAACGGATTGTGGGCGTTGCGGCGAATGCGGAGATAGACGCTGCGGCGGCGACCTCCGTCAAGAGGCCCTTTCGCCCCACCGCCTTCGGTCTTCGTCGTGTAATAGACGTCGATGCCCGGCCCATACATCTTCGTGTCAAGTTGTCCGGAAACCGCCAGGATGCTGTCACGAATCGCATCGGCATCCAGTCGCCGCACCGGCATGTGGGACAGGAATCGATTTCTAGGATCGATCTCGAGCGCGCGACCGCCGGCACGGGAGGACTGTCGAAATGCCTTCGAGGTGACCAGGTGTTTCAGCATCCGCTTGATGGACCAGCCGTCCCTGACAAACCGTGCCGCCAGGTGGTCCAGCAGTTCCGGATGGGAAGGCCTTGCACCCAGATGGCCGAAATTGTCGACCGTCGCGACAATTCCGCGGTCGAACACGTGGTGCCACAACCGGTTGACCATAACCCGGGCCGTCAACGGGTTCGTGGCCGCAGCGGTTTGTTCGGCCAACTGCAACCGGCCACTGTCAGTCGTCCGAAACGGTTCGTCACCAAACAGCGAGAGTCCGCGACGTGGGACGACATGGGCAGGTTGTGTGTGCCGGCCACTTTCGAACAGCGGCTGATTGTAAGCCACAGTTTCCAGAACACCCGGTGCCCGCCGGGGCACCCGAAGTTGGTGCTCGAGCCGCCGGAATCGCTTGATTGCCTCGTCCAGGTGAGGAAGTTTGCTGATGGTGACCGGCAACAGGCCACGACGGACGAAGAAATCGAGAAACGCGACCTCATTTTCATTCGCGGTTCCGGACTGCCAGGACCGGACAGTGTGTCTCAGTCGGCCAACGTACCTGTCCACCAACTGACGGACCGATGCAGGAGACTCGTCTTCCAGCAGAAAGGCGATTGGCACCGTGCTTGCCAATGGTGGTTGCTGGGCGTCACCGGTCACTATCCGGTCGACCGCAAAGTGCGCACGATCAACCAGGTTGGTCACGAACTCCAGGTGAGCATGCTGACCTTTGCGATATTTTGAGTTCAACACGTGCCAGCCGAACTGATCTCGATCGAGTGGGCGGGCCGGATAAATGCCGCCGTTGCCAAGCGGATAATTCTCGATCACCAGCCTGACACGCGCATTCGAACCGAGTGCTCGAACGCTGATGGAGTTCGAGTTGATCACAAAACGAGGCGACATCAACACGCCGGTGTGCCGCGTACTGAGACCACTGGAAAACACTCCGGCCGTGTGAATGCCTTTGACGACAGCATCGCCCTCCGGCTCGACCAGGAACTCTCCGTGTGCCGTTGAGCGGACCCTCCTGCCCGGAAACCCAGTGCCGTAGCCAAACCACTCGTCGCTGCCGTCACGCTTCAGGTCCCACGACTCTGTGAATTTCGAGTCGTTCGACTGACGTCGCGTCTTGAGTTCCTGTTCCCAGTGTCCGGCCTGTTTCCGCCATTGCTTCTGCAGTTCAGGGCCGCCAACGGGAACGCCATCCACAAAGGATCCCACCCACACGTGCAGGGGGTTCTCCTTGTTGGTCCGGGCGTCCTCAAAGGCCTTGGCCCACGGATCCGTCTTGCCTCCAGCCGCCGGATCAAGCTTCTCCAACTCCGCTCGCATCCGCCGGCGAGATTCGTGCAGCGAGGTGAGTTCCCGTCGCTGCGCGGGATCGAGAACTGCCAGCAGTTCGTCCGTCGAAACGCCCTCCGGACCGATCTCAAAGGATGCGACCACCTCCGCAGCGGTCAACGCCTGCGTGTAGGCCCGCGCCTCCTCAATTTCTCCCGCAAGTGGCGGGTTCACTCCGGACAGCCGTTGCCCGAACAGAAACCGCGACTTGCCCTTCTCGAACAGTTGCAGCTTTCCCCGGATGTAGGGCTTCCCATAGGGCTGACCGTTCCGATAAAGCGTGACCGAATTGTCCCTCGCGTAAACGATCACCATGTGAATCAACTTGGCTGGCGGAGTGGTTTCTTCGAGGCCACCGGGTTCCTGAGTGCGGCGAAAGAAGTCGCTGCCAGCCATCCAGTGCCTGGGCTTGATCTCCCCAAAGACAATCGAATCGAAGAACTGGTCACCCGGAGTATCCAGGCCGATCACGCCGATCCCCCGCTGCTCAAAGCGAGCCAGCGAAACCCAGGCTTCCAGCGTCTTCTCACGGATATCTTGCTCTAGCGGACTGGTCCGCATGCTGGAGGCCCTGCCATCCAGGATCAGTCTGCCATCACGGACAATGGCCCCGTTCAACAACTGACCGTGATGGCTACCAACACTGTCCCGAGCATCGCCGTCAAAGCTCCATCTCGCATAGGCCGCCGGAAGAGTCGTGCCCCCGGACGGGGCAGGGCGGGCAGCAGCCCGACGCTTTCCAGGCGGTTTCTTGTCGTCAGTCGGACTTTTCCCGGGGCCGGGTTTCGGTTGACTCGACCGGCGCTTCAGCACTCGCGCCCGCGCCGGATCTTCAATCGCCGCGATGGTCTTCGTGAGTGTCTTCAGTCGATCCCTCAGACCAGCCACACGCTCTGAACGGCCACCCTCAGAATGAAACCGGTCCCCCATTTCGATGGCCGCTTCCAGCCACGCAGTCCCAAGCCCTTCGCGAATCGTCCGCTTCAACGCTGTCAACTCGGCGCGGTGCCTGTCGAGTGTGCTGGGTGAGTCGATCAGGACCTGGCCCGGACGACCATTTACGAAGACGCCGTACAACGCATAGAAATCTTCCTGGCTGATCGGATCGAACTTGTGATTGTGACACCGTGCGCACGAAGCTGTGAGTCCCAGGAAGGTCTTCGAATAAACGTCTATCAGGTTGTCGACAACCTTGACCTGATCCTCCAGCGCGTCGACGGGCACGAATCCCAGTTCGACCATCCTCAGGTGCGCCGGCCCGATAGCCGACTCATTGAACTGTTCCTCGGTGTTCCATCGGGGTTCGGGCAACAGATCGCCGGCAATCTGCTCGCGAACCAACTGGTCGTAAGGCACATCATTGTTGAACGCCCGAACCAGGTAATCGCGATACCGATAAGCATTGGCCAACTGGGGATCACCCTGGCTGCCGTGCGATTCGCAGTACCGAACGAGGTCCATCCAGTGACGTGCCCAACGTTCACCGAACCGGGGAGATTCAAGCAACCGGTCCACAACAGTTTCGAATGCGGCATCTGACTCGTCGGCGAGAAAGTCACGAATTTCGGCCAGCGTCGGTGGCAGACCGGTGAGCACAAATGAAACACGACGAAGCAGAGTTCGCCTGTCCGCAACAGCGGCTGGAGCGAGACCTTGCGAGTTCATGGCCGCCAACAGAAACCGGTCCACGGGATGAACCGACCACTCGCCGTTTCTCGTCACCGGTGTTGCCGGCTTCACGACCGGCTGAAAACTCCACCACTTTCTCCGCTTTGCGAACGTCGCCTCCCAAGATGTGGCTCGCGCCAGTTCGTCGGCCGATGGAGGCGTGTCCCGCGGATCCGATGCGCCCATCGAGATCCAACGTTTGAAGTCAGCGACAACACTGGCTTCGAACTTGGCCCCGTCTCGGGGCATCTTCAGCCCCGGGACTTCATGTCGCAGAATCGCCAGCAGGCGGCTTTGCCCCGGCTTGCCGGGAGCAACAATCTTGCCGCCATCCCCTCCCTGACGCAGTCCCTTGCGATGATCCAACGCCAGTGAGCCCGCAGCTTTCTTGGCCGAGTTGTGACACGCATAGCAATGCTCGACCAGGACCGGGCGAATGCGAGCCTCGAAGAACTCGATCCGGTCGTCGGCCGACCCCCTGGCGTCAACCGGATCAGCGGCGATCGTTTCCGCGGATGGCTTGTCGGCTTTCGCTTCTGCCGGACCGGCCAGGTCCTTCTTCGTCTGCGATCCGGGTTTCCCCAGTTGCCGGGCAGCCGTCCGGACCTCTGACCGCGAAGACTCGGCAAAACACACACAAATCCCGAGCAACGACACCATCAACAAAAACCGCATCACATCTCCCCGGACTCGGTCGCCGAGAACAACCACTTCTCTATCTGGCCAGCTTATCGGCCAGACTGCTACTCAATTCCGCTTCGACCAACTCGTCAAATTCCAGGGCCAGCCCCTGCCGTTCCGATTCGATCATGGCGAGCGTCACCTTTTTCAGATCCACCTGCTGTGCATTCGCCTGTTCCATCTTATCGACGGAAATCGACACACCACTCTGAAGAGCCATGATCAGGCAATCCATGACCTGGTTGACATCGCTTCGGCGGATCCGCATCAAGATTATCCGCACCAGCGAAATGTTGACTCCGTACAACCGGCCGCGAATCCACGGACGAGCAACGAACAGGAAGAGCACCAGTATCGGAATGATGCCACCAACAAGCACACCTGCCATCACGACGAACGGAAACTGCATGGCCTCACATTCGTTGACTCGTTCGGTCAACGTCTTTGGAACATACCGGACAGGACCGGTTTCTCGACGACAGTCCAGAGCCGATAGCCACTCGGCTGACTGGCAGCAGCGATTTTAGCAAGCCTGATTCACCAAGGCGATTCGTGACGCCCCAGTCGACGAACTCCGCTTCTCGGTCACTGGGGCAGGGGAGATACTGACCACTTCGAGATGGCAACGGAACTCGTCATACCGCCACGGCAAAAAGGTTGATAGCGTTTTTTGGCGAGATCATGCATGTTGGTCGGCAATTCGCTGATTCCCGCACACCGCCATTCCTCTTCACGGCCTGGATTTTCAGGCGGACCGCACACTTCTGGCAACAACGTCTTCAATGGTATTCGTCAATATGCGATCTCTCGCCATCGCTTTCTTGCTCGCCAGTGCCATGGGGCCACTCGTCGACGCAGCAGATTGGCATCAGTTTCGCGGCCCCCGGGGTCAGGGCCACGCAGACGCTCACGATCTTCCCACGCGGTGGAGTGAAACCGAGAACGTCGCCTGGAAGGTCGCCATCCCTGGCAAGGGGCATTCCTCACCGGTGGTCGTCAACAAGCAGGTCTGGCTGACATCGGCGCAGGAGAAGGGACTGTCACTTCGGGCTCTTTGCATCGATCGCACGGGTGGAAAACTCACCCACAACGTCGAGTTGTTCCGGTTGGAGACTTCGGGACCGAAGAATGTCAAAAACAGCTTTGCGAGTCCGACGCCCATCATCGAGAAGAACCGCGTCTACATTCATTTTGGGCAACGCGGGACCGCCTGCCTTTCGACCTCCGGCGACGTGATCTGGAAAAACACATCCCTGCAATACAGCCAGCCATATTCGGGAGCGAGCACACCGATTCTCTTTAAGGATTCCCTGATCCTCACGTGCGACGGAACCGACTCGCAGTTCGTCGTCGCGTTGAACAAACGAACCGGCCAGGTGGTATGGAAAACGGTTCGCACGCATTTCAAGGAGCGAGCGACACCTTTGCCGCTCATGGCTTATTCGACCCCCTTGATCGTCACCGTTGACGGAGTCCCGCAAATCGTCAGCTCCGCAGCCGACCACGCCGCCGCTTATGACGCAAGGACCGGCCGCGAGATCTGGTGGTTACGCTACGATGGATTCTCGGAAGTGTTTCGTCCCGTGACGTGGCGTGGGCTCGTTTTCCTGCAGGGATTCGAGAATGTCTCTGAGGTGAAACTGTACGCCGTTCGCCCCAACGGCAAAGGAGAGATCACCAAAACCCACGTCGAATGGAAACTGAATCGGGGGGCACCGTTTGTTCCGTCACCGCTTGTCGTGGGCGACGAACTGTACACTGTCAGCGACGCCGGAATCGCAAGTTGTCTCGACGCCAGGACCGGGCAGGCACACTGGAAGGACCGCATCGGCGGCAACCATTCGGCATCCCCACTCTACGGCGACGGCAAGATCTACTGCTTCAGCGAGCAGGGAGTCACCTCCGTGCTGGTTCCCGGAAAGACGTTTCAGCGGGTTGCCAGGAACGAGTTGGCCAGCGGAATCACTGCGTCACCGGCCGCGGCAGACCGGGCACTCTACATTCGGACGCAGTCACACCTCTACCGAATCGAGAAGCAGTAGCCGAAACACTTTGCCAGTGACTCGCCTCAGCCTCGGCGTTCAACTGGGTGAGCCATTCCCCGTCCGGGAGCATTCTTTGACCTCGCTGCTCGACAACTGGCGAGAAAGAAAATGGAGCGATGAAGGTGAGTCACAAATTGCGAACCGTGTGCTGCCTGGCAGTTGCCGCCGTCCATTGTGTCGCTGGAGCCGCTGTGGTTTACGCGGCCGATCAAACACTGAGTGGCCATAAGGGGTCGACAACCGGACTGGACTGGCATCCGGACGGTCAACGGCTGGCCTGCGGATGCTTCGACAAAACGATTGGGATCTGGGATGTGAAAACCGGAAAGCGACAACAAACACTTTCCGGGCATACCAACTATGTCTATTGCGTGGCGTGGAACCGTGATGGCACAAAACTCGCCAGTGCCAGTTATGACCACACCGTGAGAGTGTGGGACACGA
>Ga0310345_10003089_pt1 | contig 16142 bp, 28 predicted proteins | sample HC15DNA20500_MG_FD_204667 | JGI IMG/M metagenome (GOLD analysis project Ga0310345, IMG submission 204667) | Marine microbial communities from station ALOHA, North Pacific Subtropical Gyre - HC15-DNA-20-500_MG | ecosystem: Environmental > Aquatic > Marine > Oceanic | place: Pacific Ocean: North... | reverse complement strand
ATTTTCAGGGCATCGGGAAGAGGGACCACGACCCTCAACATCTCCCCGTCCAAAGGGCCGTCCTCGAATCGGATTTCACGTGCCCGCTCCTCCTTCTTCTTCCTTTTCGCCATTTGACTAAATCCTTGCAGATGAGAAACTGTGGTTGGTCCCATCGTCTAGGCATGGGAGGTGATCAGGTTCATAGCGGGCGCCCTCAGGATCCGTTCTGGGGGCGCTTTGCTTTGTCATCTTTCACACCCCTCTTCGACCATCGATGGCGTTCCCGCTCCCGTGATGTGAACCCTCCCCAGATACCGAAGTCGACCGGTGTCTCAATGGCGTAGTCCAGACACTTCTTCCAAACTGGGCAGCGGTCACAAACGGCCTTCGCCTCAGCGACGCGCTTCCGCTCTATCCGCTCGTCGAAGAAGAACAATTCGGTCGGTTCGTCTTTGCACGCCGCCTGATCCATCCATCCTGTGTCGACATTGGTATCGGGCCGCATAACGACCCGGCCCCACTCAATCCGTGGCATCAAACCGCCGCAGGATCATCGGGGTGCCATCACCCGCCCACAATCCGAATGTGTTCACTGACAGGTATTCGACTGCTTCGTCAAGGTCCATCCCTGTGGACACCATCGTCGCAACCATCAAATCCTCGTCATACACAATGACGGCGGGCATGTTCATGCGGGTGGCGTAGCCCACGATGCAATCGTCGAAACCGTCGAAGATGACAGCCTCGGGATTCAGTTCAGCGAGGTCATCCCACCACTCGCCTTCACGGCCTGACGGGTCTTCCCAGCGGTCTGTTTCCATGGCCGCCATCGTACTTGGCGCCACCCTCTGAGAGGTTCACCCGGCGATTTGGGAAACTCGTCTTATGGATACGAGTGAGCATTGGGAAGCCAAAGAAGCGATGATCGATCAGATCAGCGCTGCGCTGACCTTCGCAGAAGATCAACTAGAAGACCTACGCAGTCTCATCACTGACGAAACTGAACTCACCCCAGCGTTCAGTGCCAAGTGACAGTGACGGCGAAATCTTCGCCGAGGCTCTTCTAAATATACAAGGCGCCATAGAACAGGCGTCTGACAAACTCGCGGGCCGAGTCAAGAACTCGGTCGACTCCACACTCGGTATTTTCGATAAGGCCAAAGACAACATCGCGTGGGTTCTTGGCCTCCCCGCAGCCTTCGCGGGGTCATTCGGGTTCCTATGGGACTCCAGCGGTGACGAAGCCGCCCTTACTTATCAGGTTGCCCAACTTGAGGAAGCAGTCGCTGAACTCAAGGCCGAAGGAGATCTCCTCGGCGGTGGCGCCAAAAACTTTTCGCTTGACATGACCGGTGCGCCCGGGGGATCGACAACAGTCATCCTCGGGGGCATAGCGCTTGCCGTATTCATCGGCACGCTGATCTGGTACCAGTCAAGGCGCCGACGACGGCGATGAACCGGTTTCTGGCGGCACTGTTCGCCGGATGCCTTATAGCCGCAGGCTGCTCCAGCACCACCGAACCTGCCCCACCGCCGGACACGCTGTTCCCGCCTACGACCACTCAGGTGGTCGAACCGGTGGAGCCAACAGTGCCGGTGGTAACGACTACCACGGCCGGTAGTGCCACCACAACTGTCGCTCCGACCACAACCGTTCCGACAGCCACAGAGGTCGCGCTGGCCGACCATTCGCTGACGTTCCGGCCAGTTTCAGACTCATTCGCTTTCGAAAACTTCGGAGGAGGCACCGCACCGGCCGATCTTACAGTGAATATGGCCCGTCGTCTTTACGGCGATGAGCAGGTCTGTTCCGCTGTAGCAGACAACCAATGCACCCCATATCCGGTGATCCTGCAACTAATCCAGCAGGCCAACCGGTCAATGCAGGGTGGATTATGTGAAGGGCTCGCCGTCCTGTCTCTACGGCTAGCCAACGACCCAATCACGCTGGCGTCATTCCAGAACGTCGATGAGGTGTCTGCGCTAGTCAAGGAAGATCCGGCGTTGCTGTCGGAACTGGCCTATTGGTATGTCACCCAGTTCGCCGTAGAAGTCCAACAGGAAGCATCCGCCTATCTGGAGATGCACCCAACACAGTTGGCCGAGATCCTCCTCAGGGACTTCGCAGCAGCAGAGGCTGGCGAACCATCGACCGGTTACACCATCGGTATTTACAGCGACATGGGGGGTCACGCTGTCACCCCATACCGAACCGAGGAAACCGCGAACGGTTACCGAATCTACATCTACGACTCAAACTGGCCGACATCTGAACGCTGGATCGACGTAGACAAAGACGGCTGGGTCTACGCCCTAGCAGCGACAAACCCCACGGAGGAAGCCTCAGCGTGGGGTGGCGCCACCGGGACGATGGAGTTGACCCCGATGCGGTCACGCTCTGGACCGTTCTCGTGTGGATTCTGCCCTAGCGACACCGAAGCCAAATCAGGGACACTGCTCACTGTCGCCTCAACCGGCGATAAGCAGATGGCCCTCAAGATCGAAACCGAAAGCGGAGACAGGCTCGGTTACTACGACGGGACGTTCGTAAACGAGATCGAAGGGGCGACCTACCGGTACCTGATTTCAGGACCCACCACGGCTGACCCAGTGTTGGTGTTCCTACCACCGGACGTTGAAACATTCAGCGCCGACGTTGAAGAGATCGATGTACCTACCCCGGTCGACGACGAACCGATCAGTTCCCCAACCGACAACTCGGCCGCCGCCGAACCGGAGGAAGCACCCCCACTTTCTGAGGACGAGCCTACCCAAAAGTTCTCCCTTCTCCTGTTGGACGATGAGAAGTCTGTCCAGATCGAAGCGACCATCGTCGAAGAGGTCGAACCAGACCCGGACGAGCCAGAGGTAGAGGAAGAGGTTTCTCTCATTGACTTCTCCGACGGGGGAGTGTCAATCGCGGAGGTGCAGGACGCCACAGTTGCCATCGCTATCGACGCCTTGGCTGTTGAGGTCGAACTGGATGAAGGGCAAACCATTGAAGTTGTCATCGCCCCTGATCCCCCGCCGCCGCCGGACACTCCAGACAGCCCTGACGTACCTGTGGTTGAGGAAGCACCACAGATGCTGGACCTGTCGATCCAGAACGACGAGGGAGAGGTTCTGGCCGAGGTAGAGGTCGATCTGACCCTCTACCTGATCCCTGAAGCGCCAGAACCGGAACCGGAACCGACACCCGGCGCACCCGCTGACACCACACCACCACCACCGCCGACACCCGCCCCCGTGTCTGTCGTCATTGAGATCACCTTCGACGAGGACACCGGGGTTGTTCAGCAAGAAGAGGAGGCCGTCGAAGCATGGGTGGCTAGCGACGCCGAGTACTACCAAGCGATCGTCGAAGACAACCTTGAGGAAGTCCTTGGTGAGTCCTACGTCGAAGAACTGGAAGAGCGAGAAGAGTGGGTTGACGAAGACGAAGCCGAGGCTCGTGCATTCCTATCAACGGTCCTAGAAGAAGTCTCAGATGACTACTGGGAAGACGAACACTGGGAAGAGATCTCCTACGACGAGGAGTGGTTTGAAGAGGAATACGAAGAGGAGGTCTGGGAAGAGGTCTTAGACGCTGAGGACTGGTTTGAGGAGGGGGCCGACGAATGGATGGACGAGTGGGCTGAGGAAGAGGAACTACACATCCTCGAAGAGTTTGGATTGGAGGAGTGGAACGACGAACTCATGGGCCCGTCACCCACCGAGACGATGGAATGGGAGGAAGAGGACTGGGAAACCTATGACGCCGAGATGGAGGCTATGTGGGAGGAGGAGTGGGAAGAGGATCCCGAGGAATGGGAAGACGAGTGGGAAGAGGTTTGGGAGGAGGAGGAATGGGAAGACGAGTGGGAAGAGGTTTTAGAGGAGGAGGAGTCATGGGAACTTGACACTGAAGAGGAATGGGACGACTGGCAAGAGGAGTTCTGGCCTGAGGACGGCGAGTGGTGTGACGAGTGTGAATCTGGGCCATGGGATGAAGAGGACTGGGACGAGCCGTGGGAACAAGAGGACTGGACTGCTGAGGACGAAGAGTCCCTAATACTAGAAGAGTTTGGCCTTGAAGAGTGGCCGGAAGACTGGGGACCGCCACCGAGCGAAACGTGGGAGTGGACCGAGGAAGACTGGGAGGCCTACGACGAGGAGATGGAGACCCTGTGGGAGGATGAAGAGCCCGCTGAACAGGAGTTCGATGACGATGTCCAAGAAGAAGAAGACCCCCCACCACCAGAAGAAGAAGAGTGGGAGGACGACCCCGTCGAAGAGTGGGAGGAAGATCAGCACGACGGGGAAGAGGCAACTGATGAGACGCTGGATGAAGATGATCTAGACCCCCTAGACGATCCTGAGTGGGAAGATGAGGACGACCCATTCACCGACGACCCGGAAGACGACACCACACTTGACGAGGAACCTCTGTCCGACCCCGATCTACCTCCAGAAACGGAAGTGGATGAAGAGCAAGTGGATGAAGAGGAGGTGCCTACTACAACGACGGTAGAGCCGCCGCCGACGACGACTGAGCCGCCACCGCCCACTACCACTGAGCCACCCCCTACGACCACGATCCCCCCGCCCACGACAACCGTTCCTCCCCCGCCGCCCACGACGGTGCCGTCATGGGACCCATACGCAGCATGCCGGGGCACGGACGCCTGCTCCATGGCCCCCGGAGGCTTTACGACTTGGGAGGCTTACGACGCCGCCAACGACCCGACCTACTACGACGATCTAGGCACACCGCCGGGTGGATATGAGACTTGGCAGGTCTTCATCGTTGAGGTGGAGGCGGGGATAGTCGACGCCGATGTAGCAGCCGAGGTTCTTCCTGAAGAAATGGCCGAGGAGTTCATCCCACCCCCGCCACCGGTCTATGTCCCGACTGTGACAATGACGAACATCGCCGTGGCGCTGCAAGAGACAATCTCTACATCCACGGCAACGGCCCAGACGGGGACAGCAACCAGCACCAACGTCAGTGCCACCGAGTCGGGAATCCTGACCCAGAACATCAACGACGGGCACTGGCATTTAGACACAACGACGGTCACGACAACCGCTACGACGGTCACCAACACCCTCGTAGATACAACGACCGTGGTGGCACGCACAGGGGTTGACTATGTGTCCTGCACCTACGTCGACAACGTCCAGAGTGGTTGCAGCACCCAGAGGTCATGGAACGACCCGACGACAACGGCTACTGCTGGCGATGCCTACACGGAAGCCTCCACGACAACAGCGGTGGTATCAGCGACCGTAGGTACCGAGGAAGGTTGCGCTGAGGGTGGCTTCCGAGGCATGGGTGACTGGTGCATGGTCACATCTGGGGGTAGGAACGACCGCGACCTGATCCAGTTCACTTTGGATGAGACAACGAACGTCCGTATCGACGCTGAGACGAACCTGACTTACGCACAGTTTGTCGCCGGGAACCATGAGTATGGCGATCCGTACATCTACCTCAACAACGACAATGACCCTGATGAAGGAGAGCACTCGGCGGACGAAAGCCAAATAACGGTTGGCTCACTCATCGAACAGGACGACGATGGGGGCCGCGACTGTAACCCGACCTCTGTGTGCATCAATCCACCGAGTACCGCAACGGACCCCGATGAAACCCCGACCATCACCTACTGCTCTTCTGGGGGGGCCTGCTCCAACGGCGTCCCAGTGATCGATAACGTGAGTGACGTTTGGGACAGCGAAATTGTCCGCATTAATCTACCGGCAGGTGATTATGTTGTTCAGGCTGCTACGTACAGTAACGGCCATGACGGGTGGTACCGACTAACGATCGAAGAGGACGAGTAATGATTAAACGGATCAAAGCAGCACAGCCGCAAACCCACCTGACCAGCACATTCCTTGGTTGCCTTACAGCGATGACCAACGGAGATGTGACAGCCATCACAGGCGACCACTGGGCTAACGCTCTCCGGTCTGGCGGCATCACAGCAGTCATCGCGACCGTGGTAGCCGGAGCCGGTCTTCGTGTGAACCAATGGACAAGGGCCGCGCTGTGCGGCGTCGCCACGTTCGGCGTGGAAATGATCGCCCAGTCCCCGACCTACGGCACCTCACGGGCCGACATCGCCCAGACTTCACTGATCGCAGCAGGAATAGCGACTGTACTGGCCCTGATCGCCGGTCGGATGTTTGATAAACTCCTCAGTAACGAATGATAAAAGTCTGGATCGACCAAGACCTCTGCACTGGTGATGGCCTCTGTGCCGAGATTTGCCCCGACATCTTCGAGATGGCAGACGACGGGCTTGCCTACGTCAAGGAAGTCCATTGGCCGACGATGTACGGCCCCGACGGTTCCCCCAAGGGTGAACCTGCCTACAAGATGGCCGAGGGCATGGCCGAGGTCCCTGAGGAGCATTTGGACGCCACTGTTGAGTCTGCGGATGAGTGCCCCGGAGAGTGCATCTACATAGAGATCATGGACGACTAACCTGTCCGCATGGGCATTCTTGTACACGAGACATTCGAAGAAGACTGGCAGGACTCGTGGAGCGGCAACGTCCACAACGCCTATGTAAGCGGGGACTCTCTACGTCTCATGTTCCGCAAGGGCGACCACTACGGCTGTGCCCTCTACAAGGAAGTGCCGCCCTGCCGCCACGTCAAGGTGTCCTACATGGTGAGGGCCCTCAGCAATTGGGATTCCCACAGTACGGGAAAGACGCTCGGCTTCGCTGACCTGCGCTACAAGGACAAGAGGGGCCGGTCCTACGGGCACGGCAACCGACAGCCTGCTCCTGACGGCTTCTCGTTCCGCACATGGTTCGGTAAGACCAAGGATGGGTACATGCCCATCGGTATGTACTTCTACCACCTCGGGCAGAAGCCGAAATGGGGCGACAGTGTGAAGGTCGGTGCCATCCCGGTAGGTGGCAGGGCTGTCCTATTCGAGTGTGAAGCCGACTTCGACGAAGGGTTCATACGGGCCCGACTGGACGGCGGCGACTGGGTTCGCCACAACCTCGTAGTCACCGACAAGACCGCTGTCACATGGGCGTGGTTGGATGCCTACTACGGCGGACCAGCCGTGGCCCCTGAGAACATGGCGTGGGACATCTCCGATTACAAGTTGGAGAACCTCGGCCCCGATGTTGCCGACCCGGCCATCGACTGGGCGGGCCTCGCCAAGATGATCGCCGAAAAGGAAGAGGCTGAGAAAGAGACAGCCGAATCTGAGGCTCAGGTCCTTGAGCCACCCAGCATCTCCGACCGGTTGCGAGAACTGGCCGATGAACTGGACGGCGTCTAATACGTCAGGTCAGCGATCCTGACATTGAAACAATCGGCTGACGCCACCCAGCCATTTGAGTGATCCATCTCGCCCTTCTTGATAGGGCGGGCTTCTGCAAAGAACAAGTCTTTGAACATCGCTCCGCAGTACCAGCCTCGGGTCATGTCCTTATCTACCCGGACGAAGGCGTACACGTCGCAGTCCTGCTTGGTGTTAGACGCGGCGATAGAGCATTCGTAATGGGGGCGTGGGGCGGACGTGACCATCTTGGTCTTCACATCGACGCGGACACCGGTTCGCATAACGACGTCATAGTCGTAAGTGTTCTCATGGCTGCCCCCAACGAGGCGTAAGAACACCAACTCGCCGAGGAACCCATAAACCGTCCCCTCGCCTTTCCGAATGGAATGACGGAGAAGGGGAACCTCAGCGGCCAACCGCTCCGCTTCTTCGATCATCTGATCGTCGATAGCGCAGCCGATGATGGGCATTTAGTGTTAGAAGGGCGGCTCGTCGTCAGCCGGGGCAGGGGCGCTGGTCTTCTTACCGCCACCCTTGCCGTGCTGCTTCGTAACGTCAGCGGTCGCCCAACGCAGAGAGGGGGTGACCTCGTCAGCGATGATCACGATCTTGCGCCGTGGGTCACCGCTTTCCTTGTCTTCCCAGCGCTGCTCTTCTAGGCGGCCGGTCACCACGACACGCATGCCCTTGGTGAGAGACTCAGCGCAGTTCTCAGCGATCTGAGCCCAGCAGGTAACGTCGAAGAAGGAAGTCTCTTCCTCCCACTCGCCGTCTTTCTGCCAGCGACGGTTCACGGCGACACGCAGCGACGAAATCGCTGCCCCGCCCTTCGTGTACCGCAGTTCGGGATCTGCAACCAGATTGCCCGCGATGCTTACGTTGTTATCTACAGCCATGTCTTTCCTCCGATGGCTAGGTGGTTAATCGGCAGACACAGGATTCGCTTCTGCTCTGGGTACCGAGAAAGAGTAGGTCCCCTACGTCTGTGCCAACAGTGTATCAGTCGGCACGATGGTGCGTGCTTGCTTCGGTAGATAAGTGATGAACCCGCTCTCCTTGAGAGCAGCCAGATCGTCTCGAACCGTCGTCAGCGACGGCACCCCGATCTCATGCTGAATCTCTCGCAAGGTCGGCCCGTAACGGTTCTGCGTCCAGAACCCGGCGATGAACTGAGCGGTCTTCCAAAGCCGATTGCTCCGAGGGTCCTCCAAGGGTGTGTCCCACATCTGTGGGGGCTTTGGAGGCTGGACCTCGGGGGGCGGGGCCAACGGGGCCGGGTCTGCGCTACCAAACGTGTACGTGAATTTGCTCATGCGTACAGTCTAGAACGGGGCGGCACTGCTGCGACCGGATGCCTGCTGTGTGCCAATGGCTTTCTTCTTGAAACGATTGTCCCAATGCCATGCGCCCAGCAAAGCCCCGAACGTCTTGAACATGGTGTCGTCCGGGTCCTGAGTGACGTTCAACTCAACGAACGCCCACTCTTCGGGCCGTAGCCAGAGAACACCAAACCGGTCGATCTTCGGCATCGGCTCTGACGAACCGTCAGGGTGAATGATGCTGTGAGCGTTCGCGTAAGCGGCCAACTGAATAGCGACCTCAGGGTGAACCCCCGATCGGGTGGTTTTGAAGTCGATCAGCCACGTCTCATCGGTGATGTCGATAATGGCGTCGAACGACCCGCAATACCCATGCTCACCGAACGACCCGTGGACTGTTTCCTCGGTCTTGAGGAAGTCAGGGTCATACCGATCACAGAACTGGAAGAAGCCGTCGATGTAGCCACGTTCTTCATCCAAGATGTCGGGTTCCTCACCATTGACGAGCCTGTCAAGGGTGTCGTGGACACTGGAACCCCTGTCGGCTGCCTGATTCAGGTCACGCTTGGGCGCGGCCTTCAACCAGCCAATGTCACGTTCTGTGACCTTGCCCCGTTCAACGGCAGCCTCGGCGACCTTCTTGGCAGCCCAAAACTGGAGGGCAGGCTTGGGGAGCATCCCGACCACGCTTGTGACGCCGGGGTACTCCCCGCCGTCCCAAACGTAGAGCCGGGAATCGTTCTTGTGGACTGTCTTGATCTTCGGAGTTGTCATGCCTCAGAATCTGCCATTTGCGTCTTCGCTTCCTTGAGCATGTCAAGGAGTAACACGATCTGACTCTCGGCCAGCGTACCCCGCAGCCAATGCAGCACGGATTCTTTAGGGACCCCACCGCCGGTCAATGGGTCCTCCATTTGAAGAGCAAGGATCTTGCCGTCTTCGTCAGCGAACAACCAGTTGCCGTTGTTGTCAGACTCAATGGTTTCGGCGGTAGCGCCAATCCTGATGAAGTCCGTCCAGTACGGGGTAGGCGGTAAACCGCCGGTCTCCATGACGAAGAACACGTTGCCGTTGTCATAGAAGATGTCTGCCATGTCTTTCTCAGTTCTGTTCAGGGGTTAAGCCTGCGAGGTTACGCAGGTCCAGCAGGAAGTCTTGAATCTCCTGTGAAGTGAATAGGTCGCGGCTGGCGGTCAAAGCGAGGAACGCTTCGATCTCGCCAACCAGCGTGTCGGGGGAGGTCTCGGTCACTGAGTGTGCTGCCGCCCAGCCAACGAAGCGATCCTCGGGCCGACAACGATAACTTCGGTGCCGTTCGGCATCTCCCGATGCCCGATGCTAACGAGGAAATCGCGGGCCCTCGCTGCTGACCTGATCCTGTGAGCCATGCCGCGCCGGTCCTGAGCAAAGTCGACACCACGGGTCAACATCCTGACCTGCCCGTCGAACCACTCGTCGTAGGGGTACGTCTCGCGGCGCCCCTGCCTAACCCAATTGGGCATCCTGTCAAGTATTTCAACCATTGTTATTTCCTATCTCTTTGTTGTCGGTTTCTGGAGCCCGGTGATAGGCGTTTAGCCATGCACCGTCTGTGTAGCACCGGACACAGGTGCCAGCACCTGTGAACCAGTGGCCTTTGACTCGCCCACCCATCAGGGTAGCGAAGTTATGCGACGCCACACCTCTCACTGGAGGCCATTTCTCCCCATTGCAATCCAAACAGACTGCGAATATGGGTTGCGTCCCCAGCCACCATGAGGTGAGGCTGTTCTTGATCTTCTGCTTCATCGATCCCATCCCATGTCGGCCTTGTGCTGTGACCAAGCCTGTCGAACGTCGTCAGGGTGACCGCCGCCGTGGATCCAACTCATGCCGAAGTCGGCGTACATCTCGCCTTCCGCTTCTGCCTTCATTTGGGCGTCCACGGCCTCCTGCTGGGCCTTGCGTGACTCCGCCATCAGGTCGGCGCACTCCTTCACCGTGTGGAACAGGAGTAGGGCGTGGTCTGACTCATGCCGTGGCGTGAGTTCCATACCCTTGTTCAAGGTGTCAATTGTGAAACCGGCGAGGCAGCCATTGGTCGCACCCTTGCCGTCGTTGCTGGTGAACACGCAGGGGCCTACGAGATCGTAGGGCTGCCCGGTCCACTCACGGACGATGTCGGTAGCGAGGTAGTTGTACAAGAAGTCCTGCGGGTTGCGAAGCAGGCCCTCTTCGTTGACCCACGCGTCGATCCCACCGGGGAGACTGACGCACTCAACGTAGCCATCCACCAAAGTCTGGATGTCGGAGAGTGTGTCGGGTCCCGGTGTAACGAGCCGTGCGAGGCCACTGTCGTCGATGACGAGGTAGTGGGAAGGCAGGTCGGTGATGGGTCCGGCTGCGGCGTTGTTGATGTCGGTGATGTTCATGTGAATAAGTGTATCGTGTCAGTTGACGGATGCCAACCTCTTCACGCCTTTTTCTTTGCGGCGCGTGCGACAACCAAACGGTCCCGCAACACCTGTTTCTGCTCTTCTGTCATTGCGCGCTTCTTGCGCGGCGGGCCGAACTTGACCCTGTTCTTCTTGAACTCTGCCTTGAGGGAATCGTGCATGTCCTGCCCCATCACAGCACGGACGAGGTTGAGGTACACCTGACAGAACTGCCACCCGTGGAACGCACACTCAGATCGCCTGTACTCCAGACCGACAACCAGATGTGAAAGTTCGTGAAGGATGACAGCCCTGTTGCGTGCCCAACGAGGCAGCGTCATGGTGGCCCGCCCGGAAGCGAACGCCCTACGGGCGCCGAAACCGGGACGGATCTCCAGATTCGCCAGAAGGTAGGGCCCCGACCGTGGGTACCAACGCTGGAACGTCTTACGGTCAATGATCGGCACCACCCAGTCCTTGCAGTCTTCGACTGTCTCGAACTCTTGGGTGTGCTTGTTCACGACGCCTGTGCCACCAACGTGGATGCCACCGTCAGCGAAGAACTTGAAGACGGTGTCTTCGGAGACGTACACCTTCTTCCTCTGCGAGTCGTGCAACGACCCGTTCTTGTTGACCTTGGTCATGCCGAGGTGTGACTGAACGTGTCGATGTGACCTTCCAGATGGATGATCAACTGCTTGAAGGCCCGAACCAACGTCTCGTCGTCGAACAGAGTCGTGTCCGCAAGGATGAGTCCCATCCAAGTCATCACGTATTCCTCATCAAGTCTCTGGCTGTCCATTAGTTGTTCCTCTCGGTCGTGCCCTTGCGGCCGATGACGAACTCATCGGCAGGGACTGTCTTTGTTGTGCCAAGTTCCATGACATGGATCTTGACGAGGTTGTTGTCGTAACACTCCACGACGTGGCCCTCTGATCGGGCGGTGCCCTTCTTGGCTTTGAGTTGGACGTAGACGTTCGCTCCTGCTTTGAGGATGCGCTGGCCGTCACGACGGATCTCGTCGACAATGACACGCTCGTCTACCTCTGCATCTAGCCGCATGCGGGTAGCGCAGACGTCAAGGTTGTAGCGGATGGCTTCCACCTGTGACATGCGTCGTTCTACCCCATCCTCCATAACGGAGAACGTCATGCCGTTGGCTACCTGCCGTGCAGTCTGGCAATAGCCACACCGGTAGGTGCCCCATTTGGGGGACGGGCGCTCGCAGAGGGAGCGGGTCAATTCGGGGAACTCGGTAAGTAGGTCGTTCATGTCTTTCCAGTCGGTTGGGGTCTTACGACAGTCTATCGGATCTTCGTCCGAGTTCCACCGTCAGTTGAGAAGTTCTTCCGCTCCCGGCTCCAATCCTTTGCGGATCCGGCGCCGTAGTGCGTTGTAGCAGGGCTCGCAGAATGTCTTGGACTCCACGACCGTGCCGTCGTCGTTGACGTGGTCTTGCCACCCGTAGATGCCTCCCAGTGGGTTGGCAGTCCCGCAGCGGTAACAGATCTCACTCATCCGTAAGCGCTCCTTCCTCCGTGCTTGCGCCGGTAGTCGCGGCAGCCCTCGCAGCGGCGAGCGATCTTCGTCTCACCTTTGTACTCGTACTCGAAGAAGGCGAGGGGGTAGTACTTGTCGCAATCAGCGCACAGGTACTTGCCCTTCTCGTTCTGCGTCTCCGCTTCTTTCTCCGCGTCGGCACGCCACTTGTCTATGCGTCGCCGCATGTTGTCTCGGCGGTTGCCCACCCTGAATCGATCGTCTGCCATAAGAGTAAAAGTGTACAGAAGTTCAGTCGCTATGACAACCTCTGGTTGAAGATTGTTGAACCCCCCCGGTGTGTCTCTGGGTACCGGAGCGAATTCGGGAGGGGCTCAACAATCCCACCAGCGTTCGCTCTATGGGTATCGATGCACCGACGGGCTAGTGAGATTATTGAACCCCCCGTTATTCGTGTGGGTAACGCCTGCTTGGAAGAGGGGCTCAATAATCCCACCAGCGAGCCTTCTTTGGGTATTGGCTAATCTCTGGCTAGTGGGATTATTGAACCCCCCGCGAATCTCACAGGTGTCGATTTACCGATGGAGGGGCTCAACAATCCCACCAGCGGACTTCCTTATGGGTATCGCGAGCGCCTTGGCTAGTGAGATTACTGAACCCCCCGATCCGGCGTCGGGTCTCGCAAACAGACTGGGGAGGCTCAACAATCCCACCAACGGCTGGTTTCCGGGTATCGGCTAGGCAGTGGTCGGTGAGATTATTGAACCCCCCCGTTCGATACCGGGGTGTCGTTGGCAAGCCGGAGGGGGCTCAATAATCCCACCAACGGACGGTTTTTGGGTATCGAACCTACTCTGGTTAGTGAGATTATTGAACCCCCCCGGCAAGCACGCCCTTGCACATACTCGGAGGGGGCTGTGCCGGAGGGGTTCGGATCTTTACGCAGCCTGCTGCACGGACTCTGTCTCTTCCGTGAGGTCAGCCTTCGCCGCGACCCAGAGATCCTTGAGGATCTCCTTGGACACCTTGCGGAGGGCAGCGCTGTGCCTGTGACCGGGGGTCCACTCGGGACGTGCCGTCTCGTAGTGGGCCTTCGCCTCTTCGTACACGTTGCGGTACGGGGAGCGTGCCCTGACGACACCGTTCTTGTCTTCCCCGCCGACCAACTTCATGCAGCCGACAGACAGCAGGTAGACGAGCGACTTGGCGCGCGGGCTACCACAAGCAAGTGCCTCTTCCTGCGTCATACCTGCGCGGTGCCTTTTGGTGGCGTCGCCGTACCCGCAGTACGTCCAGAGTTGCGACACCATCCGTTCGAACGGCTCGTCCTCAATGAGGACGCGTTTCGGGTCGGCGTCGGTGCCCTTGGCGTCAGGACATTCCTCCCAATGCTTCGGGAATGCGATGACAGGGTGACCGATTTCGCCTAGGAGGCGAGAGGCCAACTTGTCGCCGATGCCGGGTGTTGCGAGGAACGCCTGCATGTGCGGGCCCACGAGTTTCCGCATGGTGGAAGTGAGATTCTTGAGGTACTGCTTCTCAGTGTCGGCAAGTAACATACTTGCTACCCCATCTTCAACGCTACAGCCGTCGTTGGCGCGCAAGAAGGCGCCGTTGCGGTTTGAAGCGCGGATACGCGTCTGCATAACGTCTTCGAGGTCACGGGCCTCTAGGCGCAGTAACCGGTATTGCTGGGCAATCGTGTTGATGTCCATTGTCTGTTTGTCTTTCTGTTTTGGGTGTCGTTTATTGGAAAAACCCGGCGAGCCAGTTGTGGGTATCGTCAGCCGGTGTGGCCGGGGTAGAAACTGGGGGGCGCGCATTCGTTGGGTGTCGCGACAAGTGTGGCCCCCCTAGAAAGCACCCGGCGTCCCTAATATGGGTGTCGTTGCAATGATGGCCGGGTAAGAAACTGGGGGGCGAAACCAGATGGGTGCCGAGGCGTTCTGGCCCCCCTAGAAAGCACCCGGCGGGAAGAATCTGGGTAACGCGCCGCCGTTGGCCGGGTGAGAACTTTTAGAAGCCGTCGGTGTAGCGGTAGGGACGCTTATTCAGCGGTGTCGCATTCCAACACTTGGAGCAGATGGCGTATTGGTTGTACACGGACAGGACGACAGTACAGTCGTCCCGCCCGCATACACGGCCCTTAATCTGCGCCTTCTTCTTGGGCTTCACCCGGTACTGTGACCGGTTTTGTGATGCCGCCATTAGACCAGATCGTTGACGCAGGCTGCCCCACTGGCGGTGATCATGCGGATCCACTCTGTGTGGTCTGCCACGTGCTTCTGGTTTGCGTCGACCTGCTTTTGGAACCAGTCGATCATGTCCTGATGCTGCGCGACGGTCATCTTCCCGATGGAGACGTAGCCGTAGCCAACGATCTTGTAGGTCTTGGATAGGACGGCCCTGTCTAGGAGACCGGGGATCTTGACTTCCTCTGTCCGCCCTGTCGGCACGAACGTGCCGGAGCCGGTGGACAGGATAGGTGCCACGTCGTCGTCGTCGTCGGTGATGACCTGCTCCAAGATGGGGTAGGTGGTGGGGCCACCAAAGCCGTCGACCCGTTCTGCGGCTGCTACCCGGACCTTGCGGGTGTAGTTGGCGTAGCAGGTGCTGACCCAGTTTGTGACAGCGGGGGCGAGGAACATGACGAGTGCTTCTGCGTCGCCGTTCTTTACGCCTTTTCGGATGAAGTCAGCGATGTGGTCGGTGATTTCGTTGCGGTCTTCAGTCACTTCGAATTGATCGTTGATAACAGTAGTGATGCTGCTCATTGGAAGTCTTTCGGGGAAGTCGGGCCGATGGCGGGCGCCACCGACACATGACTGTAGGGAAAGCCCGTCCAGATACCAACCTCTAGTAGAAAAACTTTTCAGTCAACCCACGGGTCGGTGATCATCTTGACGAATTTCCAGAACTCCACCTCGTTGCCAGTGGATGTCCGGTCCTCCCACTCGGTTCGCATCCACGAGATGAAATCGTCGTCGTCGGGCGACGGGACCTCTCCTACCGGTTCATCCATGGGAGGTCCTTGAAGAAGGCGTGTGCCGCCAGCACAGCCACCCCGATGAGCGTCCCCGCCCATATGACGGCCACTACCGGCCAGAACAGGAGGATTTCGCGACCCTCGGAACCCATGTCACGTGCAACTCTCGCACGATTCGGGGTTCTCCAGATCGCATGACGCGACTATCTCTTCGTCGTCGTCGAACGGGTCCCCCACAGGGGGAAGGTCGGGGTGTTCACCCATAGTGCTTTCTTCTTCCCACGGGTTCTCGTACAAGCGGACCCGTTCCGTCACCTCCGGCCATGCCATCAGTCTTCAACCCCCCACATGCGATCCCATGTCTTATGGCCGACAACACCGTCGACCTGTAGGCGCTCCACCCTCTGGAAGTTCCGCACCGCGTGGAGTGTCCGCCATCCGAACTTGCCGTCAGGGTTACCGACGTTGAAGTCCAGATCAGCGAGACGGCGTTGCATCATCTCCACAGGGTCCCCGACCGACTTGCGACGCAAAGGCCGGATCTCTAAAGCCTCCCCAACCTTGTGGATCATCGCGACGATCGCGTTGAAGTCCGGCAGCACAGGCTCCACGGGAGGCGTAGGCGGAATCAGATACCCCTCATCCAG
>Ga0310345_10003087_pt1 | contig 16145 bp, 9 predicted proteins | sample HC15DNA20500_MG_FD_204667 | JGI IMG/M metagenome (GOLD analysis project Ga0310345, IMG submission 204667) | Marine microbial communities from station ALOHA, North Pacific Subtropical Gyre - HC15-DNA-20-500_MG | ecosystem: Environmental > Aquatic > Marine > Oceanic | place: Pacific Ocean: North... | reverse complement strand
AACCACCCTTTAAAGAGGAGGTAACATGAAGGGTACAACACAGTGGTTCACTGTGGACAAGGCTGGATTGGCAGCGATAGCGACACGCCGTGGTACGGCACCGCTATTGCTTGAGCCAGTTCAGAATTCGTGGGACGAGGAAGGCGTCACTTTCGTGAACGTCGATCTCAAACCCATTGACGGCAAGCCGCAGGTTCAGCTAACGGTAGAAGACGACTCACCCGATGGCTTCAGGGATCTGGCAGACGCCTACACTCTCTACAAGCAGTCGTACAAAATCGGGAACCCAGAGCAGCGGGGCCGCTTTAACTGCGGTGAGAAATTCCTGCTATCGGTTGCGTCCGTAGCAAACATCTTCAGCACCACGGGTTCAATCTCATTTGGACCTGAAGGTCGTAAGATGGGACGCACAAAAACGGATAAGGGTTCAGTGCTCACCGCTAGGCTGAAGATGAAGCGAGAAGAGTTCACCGAAGCTCTTGTGCTGTTGCGGTCCATGATTCCTCCGAAGGGGATCACGACAACCATCAACGGCGAAGTCTTGAGACATCGCAATCCAATAGCCGAAGACGTTCGTACTCTCCAGACAGAGATCATGGGTGAGGAAAGCGGCTTCAGGTTGACGAGACGCAGAACCAACATCAACATCCATGAGGTATTGGAAGGTGAGACACCTCATCTATATGAAATGGGCATCCCAGTCGATAAGCTTGATTGCCCCTGGCATGTTGATGTCGCACAGAAGGTGCCGCTGTCGGTAGACAGAGGCTCCGTCAGGCAAGCGTTTAGACTGGATGTGGAACGCAATGTTGCGGAGATGATGGCAGGTATGATCACCGAAGAACAAGCGCAAGCTGGCTGGATTGTCACGGCATTTGAGAAGATGGAAGATGATGATGCCGTCCGGTCTATCACGCAGAAACGATTTGGTGATGCAGTTTCGTATGATCCATCCAACCCAGAAGCGAACAAGATCGCCCTAGATAGTGGGTATTCGATCATCAGAGGAAGACAGATGTCGAAGGGTGCGTGGGCTAGTGTTAGACGCGCAGAGGCCCTGTCTCCTGCTGGACGCCGCTTCGGTGTATCGCTATCGAATGGTGACGGAGTTGGTGAGGATGGTGGAGAGGGGGGCGTCACCATCTCCGAAGAAGCCTGGACACCTGAGATGAAACGTCTCGTGGAGTACACCAAAGAGTTCGCGTGGCATGTTTCAGCAGCCAGTATCAACGTCCGTCTCTTTGAGCAGCCTTCCAGCGGCATCGAAGGTTGGTGTCAGAGATCAGGTGGAGGCACCATTGGTATCAACACTGCCCGTATCAACATCAGATCACAATCTGAGGTCGATGCGCTGCTCATCCATGAATGTGCTCACCTCATGGTAGATTGCAGTGATCACATGACCCATCGCTTTGGTGATGAGTGCTGCCGGATCGGTGCGCGTCTGAGAACGATGGAAGTAACTCTTTGATACGTCTACCAAAGGGAGAGAGGATGTCTAGCCTTATGATTTTCATTGCGGGTGTTATCGTGGGCAACCTCTTTGGGATGCTAATCATGGCACTCCTAGTAACAGCTTCTCAAAATAAATGACAACGAAAGGGGGCATGAGATGAGGAACAAGAAGCGCATCACTAGCCACAGTAAGAAGCATCGGCGTGACCGGACCAAAAAACTACGGCGCGATAGACCGAAGTCACACCAAGGCCCGAAACATCAACGTGAACTAAACAAAAGGTTGCGTCGAACAGGCCAACCGATTTTTGGAGAAGGGGATAGATGAGTCTCCTCATCGACACAACGAGCGGTGACTACGACTACACCTACATTTCTTTGGGGGCCGGTGTTCAGTCTAGTGCATTACTTGTGCTTTCATGCCTAGATGATCGCGTTCCCAAGGCTGATGCCGCAGTCTTTGCAGACACAGGCGACGAGCCATCTTGGGTTTATGAGTATGTCACCACTCTCACTGATTGGGCAAAGCTTCACGGCATGACCGTTCACACTGCTACTGCGGGAAGGTTGTCAGATAGGATGGTAGGAAGGTCAATGGTCCCATTCTTCACTGATGGCGGCACCAAAAGTCCAGGGATGTTGCTCCGCAAATGCACATCTGAACACAAAATTAATCCCATAGAAAAATGTGTGCGTACCTTACTGGGGTATCAACCACGACAATGGGTAAGGGAAAATGTTCGCGCTATGCTGGGCATCACGATAGATGAGTCCCAACGTATGAAGCCCTCTCGTACTAAGTGGCTGACAAACAGTTACCCATTAGTGGATCTTGGATTAAGCAGAAATGATTGCTACAAAATAATGGAGGACGCAGGTCTACCTAAACCTGAAAAATCTGCTTGTATCTACTGTCCTTATCATTCCGACACCTACTGGTCTTTCTTAAAGACACAACATCCTACGGAATTTCAGGAAGCAGTGAGGATAGACCACAAGATCAGAGATCTGTCAGCCGCTGGAGTTAAGAACCTGACGTATGTACATAGATCGTGTGTACCATTGGATCAGGTAGAATTCAAAGCTGGAGATCCCAATCAGGTGGACATGTTCAATAACGAATGCGAAGGGATGTGTGGCATCTAGCTACCTAGAACCTATTAACACCCCAATCCCGATACCCGCTACGACATACGGCACCGCTTTGCCGATTCGACTCATGATGTCGGGGATGACTATCGCCTTCCATGCATCTGACTCTTCATTCAAGGCCGCGATCTCACGCCTCAGAGCATCACCTACTCGCTGCTCCGTTACCCACATCGAATCAAGCACCGCAACTCGTTGCCCAAGCAATACCTTGTCGGCTTCAAGTGTTTCTACTTGCTCTTGGTAAGCTTGCACTTCATCTAGATGGTCAGCTTGGATCTCATCGAGAATCACTCCTAAGCCGTCATAAGACTCTAGGCTGTCTCTTAGTACCCTGATCCCATCGTTAAAGCTTACAGAGGCATTAGAAGCCCTCTCAACAGCCCGTGCCCTGACCTCAGCTATAGAATCATGGGCTTGATCAAGACTGTCCCTGAGAATCTCATAGCCTTCAAAGGCTTCTTCAACCTGACGCTCAAGATCCAGACGCTCTATCTCAAGGAGCCTGACCTTTTCCTCTGCGGCCAAGGCATCTGCCCTTGATGAGTTGATGACGGAAAGGCCGAACCCTAGTAACGCTATGGTTACTAACGCTACGACTACTGCCTTAATGTTAATCGAAGACACTGATATCTAACTCTGGCGGGGATATGTTTGGTGAACCTAATTGCTCCTTCAGCCTCGCTATCCTCTGGTCGTCCCTTCTTCTTATACCCTCTCTCGTCTCAACTGGAGGCGCACTCACCATCTCAGACACAAGCTCTTCGTCATCACGACCTAGCAGACCCCTGATCCCACCCATAAGTCTAGTAAATATACCTTCTTTCTCTGGTCCTACATCAGCGTAAGGTTCGCCATGGTATCGCTCGTAGGCTTCTTGAAGATCGCCAAGGTTAACGCGGGCCATGCTGCCCTCTCCTTCTGGGCTACCGAATGCTTCTCCAATACCACGGGAAAGGCCGTATGCTAGTCCTTGGCCTGCAACGCGCCCGCCTATTATGTCCACGGCACCCCTTTCATCTTCTCCACCAAAGAACGGTACCTGATCTTGCATTGCCTCGTTGAAGTTGTATTGGTCGTCAACGTAGTAGTGTTCTGGATTCTCACCTCTGGCTGGATCACCCCTCACTACTCTCGCTTGCCCGATGGTTGTTTTCATGGAGTAGCTTGGATCAAAAAACTTGCGTAGGAATCCAGGGCTTTCTCCGCTTCCGCCTACGTCGGAGTATTGGTCATCTCCTTCAGTGGCATAATCTTCGTACTCTAAAGAGCCGCCTCCTTCAGAAAGTGTGCCTCCCATCCCCCTGAGCACCGCATCTTGCAATGCTTCATACTCTCTTCTACTAAGATCACTTGCGGTTATATCCCTTGAACCGATTAGGTTGCCCAACCCTTCCATCCCAAAGCGTTCACGAACCTGCCTACCTGTGACATCAGCCATAAGCTGGCGAACATTTAAGGGTAGTTGCAGGGGGAACCCAGATTGGAGGGGCTGTGAACTGCGACGAAACAGTCGCCTCAACCATCCGGGCTCATCTTCGGGGTCTTCAACAAGATTACCCTCTTGGTAACCGGGGATACCGTGCTGCCCCAAGCTTCTTATTCCGTTACCCATTTTCCCGATCCTCGCGTAAGGCATTAGACATATACCGGCCACCTAGCAGTCCCGCTATGCCAGCAAACTGACTTGGGAATCCCAAGGCTCTTGGGTCGAATTTAGCACCCTCAAATCTAACAAGCCCAGGATCTACGGTGGATCTCACAAGAGATGGAACATCCCATTTAACCTTTGGGGGATTCAGAGTTTTTAGTATACCACTCTGGGAGGCATCCCTAAGATTGTATGCATCCCAGCCACTATAATCCATTTTCCTCATTATACTATTAAGCTGGCGGGTATCTAGCGCCGAAGGAGTTGTACCACCGAACTCAACCATCCCCATTTCAGCCAAGAGTTTATCAAACTCTTTAAGGCGATCTGTAGCAACCTTAGGACGTATGTTTTCCACTGGCATATCCATCCAACTATACCCCCCTGCATCAAAAACAAGCTGGTTGGGAGACCGTGAATAAACCCTTTCTATATCTGGAAAGTCCGTATGACTATATGCATAGGTGTCAGCAATATCAGGGTTGTCCACTTGGAAAAGTGGTCTGCCCTGTGCCACACCCCGTTCGCGCAATCGCCCTACGTCTCCCGTCCCATGTAAAAACTCACTGTACCCTTGGGCCTTAAGACGCTTTGTGACGGAGGCTTCGTCCATGGGGAGATAATCGAATAACTCTTTGGTATAAGGATCAACGTAAAACTTTTCTCCGGTAATAACATTAATGTAAGCATTTCTTTCGCCGGGTATTGCTTCAAGCTTAGGCCAAATCCGATCATATTCGTGTCTAAGCGCAGCATCAGTACGTCCTCTTCTGTCGAGAGCCAAACCCGTTGGATACCCCTCCCCACTAATTGGTGGCTTGCCGCGAGCGGGCAGAAGTTCAGTCATGTGATGTTGTGAAACATCTGTATGATATGGACTCTTGTGCGTTGACCTTACTTTAAGAGGAAACTTGTGGTGTCCTGCAAAATCTCTCTTTAGAGTGGGCGGCTGAACGAGGAATGGCGGTCCATCATGTTTCGTTGCAATAGTTTGCTGGTCCAGGCGCAGCACAGGTGGCCACTCTCGATCAATTGGGTCTGCAATTTCGGCTCGTCTGTACTTCGGATCACCGAGCCTTACAGTCTCAAGTTGTTCTAATCTTTTTTTAGGTAATAATTTATTACGCCTAGTCAAAATCTTCCTTAAGGCCGGGGCACCTACACCCGGAAGTACCAAAGCAGCAAGACCTAATCCTGCACGACCGGGACTACGGTCTTGTAATCCTGCTCCTATCTCAACTAGATCAGACAATTCACCCGTAATAGGTGCCATTGATCCAGCCATATACCTCAAGTCGGGATTATCAGCCCTACCTCTGATGCCCTCCCATAGTCTCTTGAGCTTGTCGAGGACCGGGCCACCCTCTTGGTACGCACGCAGACCAGATAGACCGTTACGCATTACTGCCCCACCGTGCAGGTGACGGGCGACCGATCATGCCACGAATGTCTATGTGCGTGAATGTCTTGTAACGACCGATCCCGAACTTACTGCTATCGGGATGGCGCTCTAGGATGTCAGCCACTTCACTGGGCGTGAATCCTGGCTTGGTTACATCGGCTGCACCGCAGGTAAGATGCATCGACCGTGAGACACCACCGATCCGGTGGTTATAAATGATGTCCCGATACCAACTGTTGACCAACACGGGGGTCGTCTTGACCGCCTCTCGTAGGTCACACAGAACATGACAGAGTTTGATTGCGTTAGGGACCAGATGGAACGGTGGTGACACTAGACGATGGTCACCATAAAGCTGTGCATCAGGGGCCTTACGTCCGACATCAGCAATCTCAAGCGGATGGAAGCTTTCAATATCTTCCACCGCTAGGGCTTTGCCGCACATCTCCACCCACTCATCCTTCGTCATCTTCTCTGAATTCTGGGCTGTTGTCTAATAGTTCAGGACGCCGCAACCCTTTCGCCGCCTGTGCTATGCCTGATGTGACTGCCCCTACTTGAGGGGCGAGGTACTGAGCCACCCGTGGACCACCGGCCCATGCGACGAGACCAACCGTGAGTCCGCCCAACAAGCTGTAAGCAGGTTCTGGGACATACCATATGGTGGCATCAAGGACAATAATTATGCCCGTAAAGATCAATGACGCAGCCAAAAACACACGGGCTGCACTAAGAGATCCTTGTTCGTCCCTTACGATCTCAATCATACTATGGACCTCTCCCAGTCGTATGGTGCCAATCCTTTCATCCCAGCCTTGACGGTAGTCAGGCCATCCAAGACCCGGTCACGTTCTTCTATCAACTCGAAAAGAAGTTCGCGCTTGCGATCATCCGTCATCCAATTGCTTCGCAGCAGCCTGTTCCTGCGGTCACGCCATTTATCCATATAGGTGCCGAAGGAATTCACCTTATTGCGGTAGTTGCGCGTACTTATGTTGTCATCAATCCATTTCTGTACTTCTTCCGGGGAACCCTCTCTTCTGAGCTTGTTCAGTACGGACACATAGATATCAACTTCGTCTTTAAGTTCGTAAAACTTATCTACATCTCCTCTACCCATTCTCCAGTCCTCTACAACGCCACCTATAACGGGGAAGTTTTCGATGCCCTCTCCAGTCAACAGAGATGATGGAGCCCAGTCGTAGCGAGTACCAACTATATTTTCCCCGGTATACTCTCTGGCAATACGATCCGTAACGAGCATGGAATATGTCCACGCTTGCCCAAAATATCCCCGGAGCATGTTCTCCAGCTTCATGGGAGACGAGAGGGTCTCAACGCCTGGAAGTTTGCCGAACATATTTGCCAAAAGTGTTGCTGAATTGCTTGTGTATGGGGTTTTTTGGTACTCCGAAGGCAAGTCTGTCATGTAGCCAGGAACTATGGGCTCTCTCGTGAAATCATTCTTATTCTGCATGGCATACCACATCGGACGCATGACCTGTGGCATGACATGGAAACCAAGATTGTTTTTAACTTGAGCTAGAACCTCTTCACCTACATCCGCTGGCGTATAATCCTCTTCGTCTATCAGCCTGAGCATAGATTCCGGTATCGACTTGAGAAGAGCCCCGGCTGCGAAAGAGGTGGGCACCTTGAAGTATTTATTACCCACCGGGATGAGGAAGTTGTTCATTTTCTCAACTTCCCCGGCTCTTTTATAGTGCTCGTCGTCGCGCACCATCATGTAATAGACAAAGAGAGACAGGGCCGCAAACGCGGCACGGTTTAACATGCGGAATTTGAGTGCGTTGGCAGCTTCGTCGGTCATGTTAGGATCTACTGCGTGCTTACCTATAACATCGGGAGATCCCGTCCAGCTTCGTACAAAGGCGTCGGTGCCAGTGATCTGACCAGACATGAACGGTATCATGGAGGTGATGGCATTTACTAATGGATCGGCTCCGTGCCTGCCGAAGTTCAATACCTCTAGGCCAGCGATATCAGCTTCAGCAACACTACCAGTTGCAGCTAGAACCGTATCGTGAGCACCCATTCTGGCCGTTGATTCACCTACCTCTTGCAGGTTTCTGTACATGACACGCATATATGCGAAGTAGTCGCCAAGATCCTTGAGCGGCATCCGTCCCTCTTTAAGCCCCGCAGACACTTCCTTGTATCGCTCCTGCATTCTGGCTTCGCTCGCTAACCTTGCACCAGTACCTTTGAAGCCCAGTGCCCTCAAGCCCTTGGCAACCGCTGACTCGCCCTCCATCATCTCTTCTAACGCCGTCATGCCCCCTATTTGTTCTTGAACGGAAGGGTAAAGACCACTACCTGTTATAAGCCCTGATTCTAAAGATCTCTGAAGCACATCCCCTTCCATAGCCCTTCGTATTGAATCGAATAGAGGGAAGAAAGAACCCTTAGCAGACGCGTTTATCATATTCGCAGAACGTGCGTCTCTAGCGAAGTTCCTGTATATAAACTCAGGGAAATTAACAACTCCCCATCTGGTGACTTGAGCGCCTATTCTAGCAAAGCGTAAGAGGTTGTTTGTGCTAGAAAACCCCATCGTCATAACTGCATTGGCAAGTAACGGATCAGCTAACTCATGAAACTCTTGTTGGCCGTCCACCATGATGCGGATAACATTGGGGCCAGCTTCATCTACCTGCCTACTTTGTACGCCGTAACCCCTCTCTGTTAGCTCCTGGGTATCACGGACTACCCTGCGTGCAGCTATATATGTAAAGCCATCACGAAGCATGGCCATTTCGGAGTTCAGAATGTTCCTGAGTAAGTCTATGTCTTCTAGGCCATCGAAGCTTTCTAGTGCATGATCAAAAACAGAACCCTTTTGATCAACCATTCTACCGAATTGCAGTATTCTTTGCGTAGATCTGCCACCTCCTTCACCACGACCATCACTACCTAATGGCCACGACTTAGCCGTTCCCACATCTTTATAGAGTGGCACATAGGTCATGTCTTGTAGGTACTCAAACATCTCCTGCGTGATCTGACCCGTAGACAATAGCCACGGCAAGCTGCTGCGCCTGTTGTGTGCCTGATAAGCTTCACTGAACTCAGCAACGTGGGGAGCTTCCGCTTCAATCCGATCTACCGCCTCCTGCGCTGATGCAATCTGTTCATCGATGCTCAAGCTAACGTCCCAAGATCTATCTTTAACTTGTTGCCTGAAAAAGCCGATGTTCGCTTGGTTGCCTGTTTCTTTTGCAAGGTCTAATGCAGCTTGTGCCTCAACCATTTTATTTTGCATATCAAGGAAACGCTTTGCGCCACTGTAGATTGCGGCGTATTTCCTATCTTGGGGACTTTGGAGGAGGGCAAACGCCTGTTGTAGGGTTTTTTGCTCAGGGCCGTATGTCTGGAACGTATGGTAGCCATCCAACGGGGTGCCAACCCATGAGATCCCGCCCAGCCTATACACGCTTGTCATGGGATTCCCAACGGAGTTGCGCCACCTTAACGCCGAAACGGCACTGCTATCAGCTAAAGATCGTATACCCGTTGTGATACGGTCTTTCATCTGACCTAATTTTTCTACAGGCCAAGCACCGTCCGCGATACTGTATCGCCAGTACTTTGCAAGCCCCTTCCTTCCCTTTAGTAATGACGCCAAGAAACCATGTGACCAAGTCTCAGCAACACCACTGGCAATTGCACGGGTCGCCTCAAACTGCTCATCTATTGTAGATTGATCCCATTTGTCATCACTCATTAGCGCACTAAAGGCATCCAGTTCCGACAGGGCGTCGATGACAATTTCGCCGCCTAACTTAGGTTCAGCCGTTACCCTTGAGACACGGTCGCCAACAAGATCCTCAAGTTCTTTGGACGGTGCCCATCGCTCTTGATTGCGGAACTTATGCTTGATGGCTTCAGGCATCGTGTACGGTTGTTCTCCACGCTTTTGCCTGAAGTACTCGTTGATTGCCCTGTCGGAGGCGTTGATCCCTATGAGAGGGATCTCTCCGGGCCTTGTGTCCGCGAGTTCCTCGTCCATCATAAATTGATTGAACAGCTTATCACGCCAAGTCAATTCAGGCGGAGCAGACTGGGCCATATCAAACTTCTTTTCGTCTAATATGTCCTGTGCAATGCGCTGTTCAGCGTCCGTGTCACCCTCTTCTATAGCCTTCTTTAATGCTGCTATATGCCTTGGATCGGCATACTTCGATAAACGTAGAGATCTAGGCTCACCTGGGGCGGGCGGTCCCCTACGTCCCACCTCTCCAGATCGGAACTGATTGAAGATGGACAGCATGTCCTGTATTTCGGCTTCCCGCCCTGCTTCGATACCAGCCGTCAAGAATGAGACTATTTTATTCTTTAGGTTGCCAACCTTACCGGCAGTTCTTCCTCTTGGAATCTGATTCTTGGCCAAGGCGGTCATGTACTTCGCTCGCGCCTCAGACATTATGTCCTGCTGATTCAAGCCGGGATAAAGCTTCTCAGCAAACTGTACGAAGTTCAGTCCATCCTTGTGGCCCTGTTCGCTGACAGACGCTGGCACAACTGTATCGAACGCCCTGCTGTCCATCGTGTTTAATTCATGCTCATACCAATAACCTTGTCGGTCATAGGCATGTACAATCTCTTCAGTAAGGTCTTCGATAATATCTGGAATTTTTCTGGTGCCGTCAGGGTCAATCTGTGAAAGGCTGACCCACAATTGGGCGTTAGGACCATCCAGCATTGCCACCGAATTCGCCATGTTCTCAGGGCTTTGGATAATCCCTTCGATGGCACCGTAGATACTGTCTACGTCAGCAGCCAACATTAAATCCAGACCCGGCAGACTAAATTGTTTTAGACGGGTTCTAAGTGCGAGCTTAACCCTCTCTATTCTGGACACTAATTGCTTTTCTGTCTCGCTTTTTTTGACTGCCGCCTCTTCAAGTGCCGCTCTCTCCGGGTCAGTGGACGCTTCAGTGGCTTCCACGGTAGACGGGCGCGTATCCTCATTGAGAGATGCCCCAAGCACACCCTTCCTTGTGCTGGCGGTAACGTAGCCCGCTTCAACCAAGTGTCTTACAAGCTGGGAAGCTTGATCCAAGTTATCTAACGGTTCCACCAGATCCTTAAAGAAGGAACGCCTAGAAAGTTTAACATGGCGCGTAGGCTTAAGCGGACGCTCTAGGGACTCCCCCAAATTTAAGAGACTAGATCCAATAATATCAGTACGCTTGCCCGTAATAGCTTCCGCTTTCATTCCCAATGAATCAAAGTGCCGAAAAATAGCTCTGCCTAGCATCCTTACATCTTGAGGACTCGTCCCGGTAAGGGCAGGTTCGCCAAGGGGAATGTTTGCTTCGGGCCATACGTCTACATTTATTGATCTAGTTTCGGGGTTAAAGGTAGCAACAACCTGAGCTACATTTTCTTCCCCAGCTTTAGGTGCAACATCCCATTTCACTACTTCTTTTGTTTCTGTAAATGCTGTGTCGTCTATCTCAAATCTTATATCTCTGCCAACAGTACCTTCCGCGAGACGAGAGATCGCGGCTCTTAATGCTGCTCCTTCAGGAGAAGCATCTGCCTTTTCAGGAAACGCCTCTACCCAACTATCTACCTCCTTCCCTGATAACTTTGCTGCCTCCCGTGCGATTACCAGTTGTTCTAGCAGGGCAGCAGCTTGTTCAGGCGAATACTGTCTCCTTGAGAGGTCGGGGAGCAGAGTGGAGTTCTCAAAGGTTGGTAGGTTGACAATATGTCCAAGCAAAGCCCTTTTTTGGCCATTAGTAAGTCCCGGTTTGTATCCTTTAGTCCCAGGTCTCTGCACCTGCATTCGGAAACTGGTCTCTCCGGTAACCCTTTCCAAGAGAGCAAGGAACGCTTCGCTATCAAAGCTTGTACCACCCGCTTTGGGGTTTTCATTGAGAACAATATTTTTAGCCTTTAAGACCTTCCTTATGAGGGTTATTAGCTTTAACCCCTCAGCATCAGATTCTTCCCAAAATTTCTTAGCAGCAGCTTCTTGTATTAAAGCCGTAACAGACTGTTCAGTGGGATCGGATAGGAATAATTCTAATTGGCCAGTACTATCCTCACGCCATACCGTTGCTCGTTCTGCGTGATCCTGATTTACCCGGTCATACAAACCTACATTGCCCGAAAAGCCGTATATGAGATTGTTTGTCACATCTGCATCGAAGCCATCGATGCCAGTTTTGCTATGAGAAACCTCATTAATGATACTATTGATTTCCGCTGGAGTTAGACTCTCCAGCATCAAGAGTGCCTGAGACCCAACGCTCAGTAACGGGGACAGTACATCCTCCGCTCTCGTTGATCCCTCACCGAACAATTCGTAGCTAGTCTGTGCTCCAGTTTCTATATCCGGGTGACCAGCTAAGATGGCGGTGGCAACAAGATTCGGACTGTAGCTGTTGTTGACCTCTGAGTTACGGAGAATGAATTGCCTCAATCTACCCCTGGACCCACGGCCAACATTACTAATGCGATCAGCGGTAAACAGTGCATCATAGGTTTCTGCTGTAATCTGACCTGCGGTGAACAGGTCCACGATCTCTTCAGCAGACATGCCATGAAGTTGATCTAGCTCCAAGAACGTGGCACCAACTTCTTCCGTAGCTCTCGCCTGAGCTTCTTGTGCCCGTAGAACCTCCGCCTCTTCGTTTGCTTTGGATTCTACAAACCTTCTTTCGACTTCAGCTTCTACTTCTTCCTGCGTTAACGGCACAAATGCTTCAGCTTCTGGAGAGAATTCAAGTGGGGCAGATCCTCCACCCTTAGCTTCTAGAATATCCCGTAATTGATTCAATGCACTTATAGCATCGCCATATCGTCCTTCCGCTAGAGCTATCGGTGCCGCAGTCGCAAGTCGCTGTACTTGGTTATATACCGGAAGTTGTCTGTGTGCTTCTGCATACTGACGACGTAACTCAGCAGCTTCTTCTAACACTTCAGGAGATTTTAGATCACTTCCAACTCCTACTCCACTAAGGTGCTCCTCTATGTCTTTAGCAAACCCGGAACCACTCTGTACCCATTGCTGATATTCTGGACTTTCATATCCTGCTTCCCGCCCCTCAACTGGCATACCATAGGGTTTCATCAAAAGATTTAACGCTTTATCTATCTTTTCGATGGCTGATAATTTGTCTACATAGCCGCTCCATGGTGAAAGTCTATTAGATATATCACCAACGTGTTCTAAGAGATGTGACAATTCATTATTACCAAGGAGGCGTATATGCTCTTGCCCCAAACGTTCAGGAGCCAACAGTTGCTGTCTGCCCGCCTCTCCTAACAATTCCAGCTTCTCTTCCTCTGTTAGATTTTCTAACTCCTGTTGTGCTTGTTCAAGCTTCTCTGCTCTGGTGGCCTCGTCCTCCACCAGTTTAGCCCTCAACCGTTCACGACGATTAGCGTCTAACGTCTCTTGGTCTTCTGCTAATGGCATCCCCTCTGTTCTGGCGCGGGCTATCGAAAGATCGGGATCTGCACCCTCACGGAGATTGTTTTGCCTCTGTAGGGCCTCCTCAGCCGCTACGTCAAAGCCCCATGCCCCACCTGTAGACCCGCGTATTGCCAAGTTCGTGAGAACACTGACGATACCACCAGCGCCACCGCCTATGATTCCGGCATCCCACATGTTGGAACCCATATCTGCCAAGGCTTCATCGTCGTACAAGGCCCTGGCTATAGCCATCTGCCCCAATTCTGCGGTGGATTCCTGTACAGCTTCCGTTGCGGCACCTGTTACAAATGATTTCGCTAACTTCAACGCACCTCTATCTGCGAAACCAGCACCTATCATCCCTGCCACCTTTCTCGACGCTGCACCAGCACCGGGCATCATGGAAAGCGGAAGCATCTCACCGATACCCAGCAACGCGGATGGCGCGAATCCCGCTAATTCCTTGAGTGCAGACACATCCTGACCAGTACGTTGTTCATAATCGGATATCCCTGAAGCGTACTGGCCCCAATGCATGGGTATACTCATCAATGAACCAGCAGCTATGCTCTGAACTCCTTGTGCGCCACCCAAGAGCTTCATAGCAGGAGAGGCCATAGATAGTCCACGGGCAGTGAGCATCCCAGGCACTGCCGCGCCAACACCAAGAGCAGCCAAAGCCTGACCGCCAACCATCATCGGAGCTATCTGGCCCACTCCCAATCCAATGCCCGCTATCTTGGAGTCACGATACCTGGGATCGATACCGCTAAACAGCCAATCTTTAGCTCCTCTGAGCTTCTTCTCTATGGCTGTGTCTCTATGGGGTGTGAGCAACGCAGCGATACCCTGCGCTCCCATGAGTGGTACACTAGCGGCTCCACGGGGGAGATTCTCTACAGCTTGGTAGAGTGCCCCGAAGATGTTGCCCTCGTCTTCCTCTTCTTCTTCTTGGCCGTAGGTAGACCACGCTCTCCCTATGGAGTCTGGAAAATCCGTGGAGAGTTTGTTGAATAGGGCGGTCAGTTGGGCAGGGGTAGCACTGTCCGGTATGGTGAGAACCGAACCATCAGGTAGGCGATAAGTCTCGTCAGGCATAATTAACTGCCTTCAGTCACACCCAATCGCCCAAGCAACCTCATAAGATCTTCATTAGACATACCATCATCAGGCGATGGCCCAGTGGCATTTAATCTCGACAATATCTGTTGAATGACCGCCTGTTTTTGTTCCGGTGACATATATTCTATAGAAGACGGATCATTTATGAGGTTGAGGATACCCGGTATGTTTTGTGGCCTATAATAATCGCCCTGTGCCTGTCCCTGTGCCTGAGCATTGAGCATTGCTATATCCAGCGCCTGTTTTGCTTGTAGCTCAGACTGCATCGCTCCTATCATAGGTATCTGGAATGCATCGCCAGCCCGTTCTCGTAGAGCCCGTTCGCCCAATGAACCACTTTCGACGCCATAGATGTCCGTATCGATACCAGCAAGTTTATCTTCAAAGCCTAGCCTTTCACCCAACTGTCTGGTTGTCTCGCCACGGATATCTTCCCCTACCTGCCCGAAGTCCTGACGCTTGCTAGGATCACCTGTTCTAGCGAGAACCTTACTCAACCCACCGAACCCAACACTTCTAGCAGTGTCAGCATATTGTTGTTCAGTAGGCATCAATGCTTCGATTCCAGACCTGCGACCCTTAAGACCTTTAGCACGATCCTCAGCTAATTTGTATCGGGCGAGTTCTGATGCTGACGGGACAGAAGCTGAATCTGCATAGTCCTGTATCTGATCATATATATCTTGATACGCAGATCTTCCTTTCCCCGCTCCTCCTCCCGCTCCTCCTTGCTTTGCAATCCAACTTTCAAGGTCTGCTCTTTCTTCATCACTCAACGCCTCAAGAGCTTCAGGACTCATGTAATCTAGAAGACCAACTCCCGCCAAGCCTCCGATGCTCCCCCTAAGTAAAGCTGTTCTACCCAATTCACCCGCACCTATAAATCCACTACCAGTAACTGTTGGACCCCGACCACCTTGTCCCATCATACGATTTCGCCAAGTACGTTCACCTGTCGCTCTCAGGGGATCGAATCCCGTACTTCTTTTACCAAGCAATCTTCTGCCAAGGAATCCCCTCAATCCGCCCTTCTGGGATAATCCCAGTGCCCCCCTACCCAGCCCCTGAGTAATCCCGGCCCCCATGCCTGGACCGCCTGCGGCGGCACGAAGCCCCCAAAGACCTCTCCCGGCACCCATCGCGCCCCTTAACGCCCATGGCGCGGCTCTGGCCGCAGCACCACCAGCCCAGCCTATGCCCGGCAGAGCGAGTGAACCATATAGTGCTGCCTTACCAGCAGCTTTAAATGGATGCTCCTTCGTATAATCAATGGCTCTTCGGAATAAACCTGGGTCATCCTCCTGACCATAGGTCAACTCATCTGCAACTCCACCACCTTGTTGGAAACCAACTACGCCGCCACGCCTCATTGGAGCACCCGGTCCTTGTGGACCTAGCTGCGCTCCGGGCATAGCCCCACCTGCTCCTCCCGCTACTCTAGGTCCAGGCATGGGGCCACCCGCCCCCGGCGGTCCACCTTGTGGCATAGGCCCTGGTCTTCTGGGCGGTCCTCCGGGCGGTCCTTTAGGCGGTCCCTTGGGCGGTCCTCCGGGCGGTCCTCCGGGCTTCTGTTGTTGGGCTGCATTCGGGTTACGCAGATATGTTTCCAGCTTATCAGTGATACTTTGACCGGGTTGTGAAATTCCAGATTGCTGTTCCAGCACCTTCAATAAAGCATCATTCTCCTGCATCTGTTTGGCTGCATCAGCTACCAAATAACCCGCAATCAGAGGATGACCATTCTTTAGTGCATCCGCTACTTCCGTGCGGGTCATGTTGTCCGCATATCTTTTCTCGTCAAGGATGCCCATTAGTAATTGATCCTCCCACCAGCATACAACCCATCTATAAGTTTCTTATGGTACGGTGCTAGTATGCCACTACTTGATAGGTATCCACCACCTGCTGCGATAGGA
>Ga0310345_10003085_pt1 | contig 16147 bp, 13 predicted proteins | sample HC15DNA20500_MG_FD_204667 | JGI IMG/M metagenome (GOLD analysis project Ga0310345, IMG submission 204667) | Marine microbial communities from station ALOHA, North Pacific Subtropical Gyre - HC15-DNA-20-500_MG | ecosystem: Environmental > Aquatic > Marine > Oceanic | place: Pacific Ocean: North... | reverse complement strand
GCGACCGTCGGTGTGCGGGTTCTGGACGCCTGGCTGCGGCCGGTCCCGGACGGGGTGGCCGGCGAGCTGTACCTGACCGGCGAACAGGTGACCCGCGGCTACCTCGGGCGCGGCGCCGAAACCTCGGCCCGGTTCGTCGCCGACCCCTTCGGGGCGGGCCGGCGGATGTACCGCACCGGCGACGTCGTGCGGCGTGGCCCCGACGGCGGGCTGCAGTTCCTCGGCCGCGCCGACAGCCAGGTCAAGATCCGCGGCTTCCGGGTGGAGCCCGACGAGATCGCCGCCGTACTGGGCACCCATCCGGGTGTCCGCGACGCATATGTGACAGCGACGCGCCGGGGTCCGCAGGCGCGACTGATCGGCTACGTCGTCCGCGGTGCGCAGGACGTGCCGCTCGACGAGTTGCGGGCACTGGTGTCGGCGAAGCTGCCGCGGTACATGGTGCCCCACCAACTCGTCGCCATCGACGCGCTGCCGCTGACCTCACACGGCAAGATCGACGATGCCGCCCTGGCCGAGATCGCCGGTTCCGGTGCGGATCCCGAAGGGGCCGGCGTGCCGCCGGCCACCGAGACGGAGTCCGCACTCGCCGATGTGCTGGCCGCTGTTCTCGGCGCCGACGGGGTGGGAGTCACGGACGACTTCCTGGAGATGGGGCTGGACAGCATCGTCGCGCTGACCTTGGTCCAGGAGGCCCGCCGCCGCGGGATCGACATGCGTGCTCGACTCATGCTGGAGTGCAGCACCATCCGGGAACTGGCGGCCGCCATCAACAACCCCGACAATTCCGGCAGCGCTGGCGGTGAGTCGGCGCCGGCACCGCTGGACGACGACCGCTACGGCGAGGTCGACCCCGCCCCGATCATGCGGTGGATGTTCGAGTACGGCAGTTTTCGCCGGTTCACCCAGAACGTGCTCGTCAGCGTGCCCGACGAGCTCACCGAACAGCAACTGCTGAAAATCCTGCAGGCCCTGCTGGATCGTCACGACATGCTGCGCTCGACGCTGCAGGACGGGCAGCGACTGGTCACCCGGGCCCCGGGAGCGGTCCCGGCGGCCCAGGTGCTCACGGTCGTCGGCGGCTCAGCGCACGACCATGTCCGGGCAGAGGCCGCCTCGGCGCTGGAGCGTATCGACCCGACCGGCGGGTCGATGCTGCAGGCGGTGTGGTTCCGCGAGAAGCCATCGGTGTTGCTGCTGTGCGTGCACCATCTGGCCACCGACGTGGTGTCCTGGTACGTCATCCTCGGTGCGCTCGCCGAACTCGCCGCCGACGTCACCGCCGGCAGGACACCCGCGCTCGCCGCCGAGTTCACCACCTACCGCCACTGGACGCGAATGCTCGCCGAGCGCAGCCATTCCCGTGAACTCGCCGAGCAACTCGGGTACTGGGCGCGTCAGCTCGAAGCGCCGGACCCGCCGCTGGGCGTGCGACGCCCCGATCCGAGCCGCGACACCTGGGCCTCGCACCGTCTCACCGACGTGGTCACCGACGCCGACTCCACCGCGGCCCTTTTGCACCGTCTCGACCGGGCGGGTGTCGAAGTGCGCGATTTCCTGCTGGCAGCGCTGACGTTGACCCTGACCTCGTGGCGGGTCGAGCGCGGGCAGCCCGCGCACCACGGGGCGCTGATCGCGCTGGAGGGGCACGGCCGAGAAGACGCCGTGGTCAGTCATTCCTGTGACACCTCGGCCACCGTCGGATGGTTCACCTCGGTGTATCCGGTACGACTGGGCGCCGCGGAGGCGCCAGTGGACATCGGCGCCGCGAAGGATGCTGCTGTCGCCCGTACGCTCGTGCGCTCGATCACCGACCAGCTCGCGCTGGTGCCGAACCGGGGACTGGACTACGGGGTGTTGCGGTATCTGCGCGGGGATTTCGCGGATCAGCCCGAACCGCAGGTGGAGTTCAACTACATCGGCCGACACGACCTCAGCGGCGAGAGGTCCGGGGCTGATTGGTCGTTGCTCACCGACGCCGCGCTGAACACCCAGTTGCCCGTCTCCGCCGAACCGGACCTGCCGTTGCGCTACACGTTCGACGTCATCTGCGTCGTCGCCGCCGGCCCCGACGGTCCACAGCTGCGCACCAGCTGGCGCTGGAGTGACCGGCTGAGCAGCGAGGCCGAAGTCGATCGGCTCAGTGAGCTGTGGAGCCAGGCCGTCACGGTGTTGGGCGAGGCACTGTGAGCGGCGCGGGTACCGCCACACTGGCGGTGATCGGCGCCGGTCCCAAGGCGGTCGCGGTTGCCGCCAAGGCCGCCGAGTTGCGCGACATGGGTGTCGACGTGCCCGACGTGGTGGTCGTCGAGCGCAGCGGCGTCGGCGCGAACTGGCAGCCGGTCGGCGGATGGACCGACGGCCAGCATCGCCTGGGCACCAGCCCGGAAAAGGACGTCGGGTTTCCGTACCGCTCGACGCTGGTACCGCGTCGCAATGCCGAACTCGACGAGCGCATGACCCGGCACAGCTGGCAGGCCTATCTGATCGCCAGCGCACAGTTCGCCGAGTGGGTGGACCGCGGCCGGCCGGCGCCGACCCACTCGGGATGGAGTCGCTATCTGCGTTGGGTCGCCGACAACGTCGGCATGACGGTGCTGGCCGACGAGGTCGTCGGCATCGATGTGCGCGACGACCGGTGGGCGCTTCGTACGACGCGGCAGACAGTGCAGGCCGACGGTCTGATGATCACCGGCCCGGGTCAGGCGCACCGCTGCATCCTGCCCCATGACCCGCGGGTGCTCTCGATCGCCCAGTTCTGGTCCCGCGCGGCGGGTCGTGAGCTGATCGCCGCCGACCGGGTAGCGGTGATCGGCGGTGGCGAGACGGCGGCGTCAATGCTCAACGAGCTGTTCCGGCATCGCGTTTCGACCATCACCGTCATCTCACCGCAGGTCACGCTGTTCACCCGCGGCGAGGGATTCTTCGAGAACACGTTGTTCTCGGACCCCACGGACTGGACGAGTCTGACGCTCGCCGAGCGGCGGGATGCGTTCGCGCGCACCGACCGCGGGGTGTTCTCCGCGCGTGTGCAGGACGCGCTGCTGGCCGACGACCGAATCCGTCATCTCCGCGGCCGGGTCGCGCACGCCGTCGCGCGTGACGAACGGATCCGGTTGACGCTGAGCGCGAATCGCAGCGGTGAGGCGCTGGAGACCGTACACGGTTTCGACCTGGTCATCGACGGATCCGGAGCCGACGCGATGTGGTTCACGCCGTTGTTCAGTCAGGAGGCGCGTGATCTGCTCGAGCTCGGGTTGGGTGCGCCGCTGGCTGGGGATGTGCTCGAGGAGTCCATCGGTGTCGACCTGGCCGTCTCCGGCGTGACCCCCAAACTGTTCCTGCCCGGCCTGGCCGGGCTCATGCAGGGCCCGGGCTTTCCCAACCTCAGCTGCCTGGGCCTGTTGTCCGACCGAGTGCTGGGCGCCCGCTATCCGCGACGGGCCGACACCAACGAGATCACCAGGAGAATTGATGAGCACCAACCCGTTCGATGACGACAACGGCACGTTTTACGTGCTGGTCAACGACGAAGAGCAGTACAGCTTGTGGCCGACGTTCGTCGCCGTTCCCGCAGGCTGGCGCGTCGTCTACGGCGAAAGCAATCGCGCAGACTGCCTGGCCTGGGTGGAGGAGAACTGGATCGACATGCGTCCGCGCGGCCTGCGGGAGTCGATGTCGAGCTAGCAGCGAACCTGCGCGCGGATGCGTTATACCTTTATGCCGAACAGTTTCTCGGCATTGCGGTAAGCGATCTTCTCTTTCGTCTCGCGTGGCAGATCCACCGCCCTGAACCAGTCGGTCCCTTCCTTCATGTTTGCAAATGGGTAGTCGGTGGCAAACATCACTCGATCCGCACTGATGTATCTCAGCAACAGCTGAAGCAGGTCGTCTTGGAAGAATGCGCTGGTCGTATACCAGAAATTGTCACTGAAGTATTGCCCGACAGGCCTGTTCAACGAACCCGAGGTCGACTCACCCAGATCTTCCACGATTCGCTCGTAATAAAACGGGAGCCCCTCTCCCATGTGCCCGACGATCATCTGGAGTCCGGGAAATCTGTCGAACACCCCGGTCATGATCAATCGAAGGCATTGAGTGAGCACCTCTTGGTGCCAGCCATACCCTGAACCACTGAAAATGTAGTCCTGGTACTCATCGTTGTATCCTGCGCGCTCGATGCGATAGTAAATGTCGAAAACTTCTCTGGGTGGAAATCCCGGGTGCAGATATATCGGAACATCAAGTGCCTCGGCACGTGCCAGAACGGGCTCGAAATCCTCATGGTCGAGGAACTTGCTGCCGACGAACCCATTGGTCATGGCGCCGACGAAACCGTCCTCGCGGACAGCGCGTTCCAATTCGTCCGCAGATGCCTCGGGGTCCTGCAGGGGCAGGGTCGCGTAGGCCTGGTAGCGCCCCGGATAGGCGGTCATCGGACCATCGGCGATCATCTTGTTGAGGCGATACGCGAAATCGTTGCCCTGCTGTCCGGCGAGATCCTGCACGCCCGGGGTATGTGCCGAGAGAATCTGAACATCGACACCCGCCTCATCCATTGCACCGATGCGGCCGGCCCCGAGATCGGCAAGACCAGTTTCCTCGAGGTACTCCGCGTGATCAGCGTTGATAGCGTTCAGGGCAATGAGTTCGCGGGTGGTGTAGGTCTCTTCCGTGGCGATGAATGGCAAATCCCGGTCTCGCAACGAGATATCCGACATCTTCGTCGCGGGATCATCGGATCTGGTGGTACACGCCGACAACCCGACGCCAGCACCAAGTGCAGCAGCAGCGCCCAGAAAATTGCGGCGTCCCATCGCAGTTGTCCCCGAGAGATTTTCGCTCATCGACTGTGCGAGGTCCATGAGGAAAGCATGATCATCGAAAACGGAGGTGTCACGGGGGATAACCTCCCGCTTGACGGTGGAAAACCTCCGGTCGTCAGCACGGTCTGTGCAAAGCTCGCCCGGCCGCGCGCCGCAACGGATGTGAAGAACGCCGGGCGCGGGCGGGTTAGCGCGTCGTGCCGCTGATCCATCGCGCGATGTCGCTGACAACTGCCTCGTCGACATGCTGTGCCGGTTCGTATCCGGCGGGGGTCGAGGGACCTGATCCGGAGAAGAACAGATGGTCGTCTGCGGGGTAGACGCGGATCGTGACGTCGTCACGGTCGGCCAAGCCGCTCTGCCAGCCGAGCAGGTCCTCGGTGACGGTGACCTGGTAGTCACGTCCGCCCTGCATGATGAGCATCGGTAGGTCCAGCTGAGCGGCCGCCGCCACCGGGTCGTAACCGCGGAGGTCGAGCCAGTACTGCGCCGGAACGCCCAGCGGCAGAAGGTGATCGGGAGTGGACGGGGAGAGGTCGGGGTCGTCGATCAGCGCCACCTGTCGGGTGATGGTCTGAACGGTTGGGTCGGCCTCGGGGTCCGCGGCCGGTTTGTGCACGGTGGCGAGGTAGCGAACCTGGCGAAGTAAGGAACGGTGCATCGGCTCGGTCGCGCCGGCGAGCACGACCAACCCAGCCACCGACGGCTCGGCCGCCGCGACGCGGGGCGCCATCATGCCGCCCTGACTGTGCCCGAGCACCAAGATCCGGTCACCGTCGACAAGAGGGTGTTCGCGAAGGAGGTGCACGGCGGCGACCGCGGGTCGGACGTATTCGTCGAACGCGGTGAAGGTGCGTCTATCCAGCGTGTCGCGATGGACGTAGGTGACTTTGTCGAAGCGCAGCACAGCAATTCCGTGGCTCGCCAACCCCCATGCGAGATCCCGGAAGATCTTGTTGCGGCCCATCGTGACGTCCCGGTCGGACGGCCCGGACCCGGGGAGGAGGACAACGGCCGGCCCCGGACTCGATGACTGCGGCAGGCTGAGCGTTCCCGGCGTCGCCCAGGGCGTTTCGCCGACAGTGACCTCGTGCTCGGTGAACGCGGCCGAGTCCACGTACGGCGGCGCTTCCCATGGCTGCGACGGCTCGGCCGCCTCCAGCGGGGCGAACTGGAGCCCGTGCAGCCGGCGTGCCGCGTCGACGACCATGAGCACGGCACAGGCGCCGCGCTCACACGTCACCCCGATCCTCACGAGCGTGTGATCCGCGCCCGCCGGTTCGGTCGACGGTGTACCGATCTGGACGACCGATCCGTGCGTCGCGGTCAGCTCTTGCCACGAGTCACGTAGCGATTCAGCCGACACCAACTCGCGCAGCGAGGACGGGACCATATCGACGACATCGGCGAACCCATCGGCTGCCATCAACGCCATCACGGCTTCCGCGGTGGCAACAACGTCGCGCTCGGTCACTCAGATCGCCCGCTCACAAGACAGTCCCGTCACGACCATAATTGTCCCGGCGCGGGCGCGGCGCGGGTAAACAAGCGGGACGAGCGCGCGCGAGATGCCACTTTTTGCGGCGTGCCGCTGCACAGACACGCGCCCTCGCGCCACGGGCGGGGAGCGCGATCAGCGGGGGTCCATGTCGAACACCCGGGCGTGCAGCACGGTGCGGTTGCGCAGCGCCGCGCGCACTGCTCGGTGCAGGCCGTCCTCGAGGTAGATGTCCCCGCGCCACCGCACGGCGTGGGGAAACAGGTCGCCGTAGAACGTGGAATCCTCCGACAACAGCCGGTCCAGGGCCAGCACCGTCGTCGTCATCACCAACTCGTCGAGGCGGATCTGGCGGGGCGGGATCTGCGCCCACTGCCGATGCGTGAGACCGTGGTCGGGGTAGGGTCGGCCGTCGCGGACTCCCTTGAAGATCATCGCCGTGCCTTCGCTCGCCCCGTGCCCCTGCGTGGTCAACCCCGGCCTGCACAGTAGCCCGGCCGCGGCGGCGGCGCGGACCGCTCGGTCGGTGCCCAGGCCTACCGTCACCGTAAAATGAACGCGACCAGGACACATCCTGAGAGGTGGGTGAACAGTGGGCAGCGCCGATGACCGTCGTTTCGAAGTGCTCCGTGCGATCGTCGCCGACTTCGTCGCCACGAAGGAGCCCATCGGTTCCAAGTCACTCGTGGAGCGGCACAACCTCGGGGTGTCCAGCGCGACGGTCCGCAACGACATGGCCGTCCTGGAGGCCGAGGGGTACATCGCCCAGCCGCATACCAGCTCGGGCCGGGTCCCCACCGAGAAGGGGTATCGAGAGTTCGTCGACCGACTCGATGACGTCAAGCCCATGTCCGGTGCCGAGCGTCGCGCGATCCTGAACTTCCTCGAATCGGGTGTCGACCTCGACGACGTCCTGCGCCGCGCGGTACGGCTGCTCGCGCAGCTGACCCGCCAGGTGGCCGTCGTGCAGTACCCGACGCTGTCCACGTCGACGGTGCGGCGCCTCGAGGTGGTGCAGCTCAGCCCGGCGCGGCTGCTGCTCGTGGTGATCACCGACTCGGGCCGGGTCGATCAGCGCATCGTCGAACTCGGCGACACGATCGACGACACGCAGATGACCCAACTGCGTGATCTGCTCGGCCAGGCGCTGGAGGGCAAGCCGCTTGCCGCTGCGTCGATCGCCGTGTCCGATCTGGCGTCGCACCTCAACGGCAGCGGTGGTCTGGCCGACGCGGTGGGCAGGTCGGCGACGGTGCTGGTGGAGACGTTGGTGGAGCACAGCGAGGAGCGTCTGATGCTCGGCGGCACCGCGAACCTGACGCGCAACACGGCCGATTTCGGCGGCTCGCTACGCTCGGTGCTCGAAGCGCTCGAGGAACAGGTGGTGGTGCTGCGGCTACTGGCCAAGCAGCAGGAGGCCGGGAAGGTCACCGTCCGCATCGGGCACGAAACCGAGGCCGAGCAGATGGCCGGCACCTCGGTGATCAGCACGGCCTACGGTAGTTCGGGCAAGGTGTTCGGCGGCATGGGTGTGTTGGGTCCCACACGGATGGACTATCCGGGAACCATCGCCAACGTCGCCGCTGTTGCTCTCTATATTGGCGAAGTCTTAGGTAACCGCTGACCGGCGTAGCGTCGAGTCAACGGGTGGGAAGGTACAAGCGTGGCACGCGACTATTACGGGCTGCTCGGAGTGAGCCAGGGTGCGAGCGACTCCGAGATCAAGCGCGCCTACCGCAAACTGGCGCGTGAACTGCACCCCGACGTCAACCCCGACGAGGGTGCCCAGGCCCGCTTCCAGGAGATCAGCGCCGCCTACGAGGTGCTCAGCGATCCGGAGAAGCGGCGCATCGTCGACATGGGTGGTGATCCACTGGCCTCGGCCGCAGGTGCCGGCGGCGCCGGTGGTTTCTCCGGGTTCGGCGGCCTGGGTGATGTGTTCGAGGCGTTCTTCGGCGGCGGCACCGCCGGGCGTGGCCCGGTGGGACGCGTCCGGCCGGGCTCGGATTCGCTGCTGCGGATGCGGCTGACCCTCGACGAGTGCGCGACCGGGATCTCCAAGCAGGTCACGGTGGACACCGCGGTGCTGTGCGACCTGTGCCACGGCAAGGGCACCCATGGCAACTCGACCCCGGTCACCTGCGATACCTGCGGCGGACGCGGGGAGATCCAGACCGTGCAGCGCTCGCTGCTCGGGCAGGTCATGACGTCGCGGCCGTGCCCGGTGTGCGGCGGCGTCGGCGAGGTCATCCCCGACCCGTGCAACCGCTGCGCGGGCGACGGTCGCGTGCGTGCCCGCCGCGAGATCACCGTCAAGATCCCCGCCGGGGTCGGCGACGGCATGCGGGTGCGGTTGGCCTCGCAGGGCGAGGTCGGTCCGGGCGGCGGACCCGCCGGCGATCTGTACGTCGAGGTTCACGAGAGCCCGCACGATGTGTTCGTGCGCGACGGCGACGATCTGCACTGCACCGTCTCGGTGCCGATGGTCGATGCCGCGCTGGGCACCAGTGTGACCGTCGACGCCATCCTGGACGGTCCGGTGGAGATCACCGTCGCCGCGGGCACGCAGCCCGGCGCGGTCACCACGCTGCGCGGCCACGGCATGCCGCACCTGCGTTCCGGGGTGCGCGGCGATCTGCATGCGCATATCGACGTCGTGGTGCCCTCGCGGCTGGACCATGAGGACGTCGAACTGCTGCGCGCCCTGCAGGAACGCAGCCGCGACACCGCCGAGGTGCGCTCGGCCAAGTCGAACAACTCGTCGCACGGCGCCGGCGGTCTGTTCTCGCGGCTGCGTGAGACGTTCACCGGCCGCTAGCGGCAGTGCGCAGTCTCTTCTACGTCGACGCCGTACCCGGCGTCGGTGACGTCGTCGTCGTCGACGGCGACGAGGGCTTCCACGCCGCCAACGTGCGCCGCACCCGGCGAGGGGAACAACTCGACCTCAGCGACGGCGCCGGCACCGTGGCGCACTGCGAGGTCACCGAGGTTGCCAAGGGGCGGCTGAGCGCGCGGGTGTTGGACCGCCGGGTCGTGGCGCCTCCGTCACCGACCGTCACCGTCGCGCAGGCGCTGCCCAAATCGGACCGTTCCGAACTCGCGATCGAGCTGGCCACCGAAGCGGGTGCCGACGCGTTCGTGGCCTGGCAGGCCGCCCGCTGCGTCGCGCGCTGGGACGGTGCCGCCCGCGTCGACAAAGGCCTGCGCAGATGGCAGGCGGTGGCGCGGGCCGCGTCGCGGCAGTCTCGTCGCCCGCACATCCCGACCGTCGAGGGCGTCGTCACGACGGCGCAGCTGGCCGCTGGGGCGGGCCCGACGACGCTGGTGTTGCACGAGTCGGCCACCGCATCGCTGACCGATCTGCCGCTGGCCGATGCGGTGTCGCTGACGTTGGTCGTCGGTCCGGAGGGCGGCGTCGCCGAGGACGAACTCGCGGCGCTGACCGACGCGGGTGCGCTCGCGGTGCGGTTGGGTCCGACCGTGCTGCGCACGTCGACGGCAGCGGCGGTGGCGCTGGGCGCGCTGGGGGTGCTGACATCGCGCTGGGGGTGCTGACCTCGCGCTGGGGGTGCTGACCTTGCGCTGGGGGCGCGCTGACATGGCGGTGGGCGCCTGACATGGCGATCGGCGCGCTGACATTTCGGTGTGGGCGGGGTAGCTCACTGCCCCCGGTCTAGATAGGTTAGCCTTCCCTTCTGAGCTGATCTGTATGTCGAGGGCCGTGGGCCAGCAGAGAAGGGACCCCCGATTCTCACCCGTTTGACCCGAGCGTGGCTGCCGCTCGTCCTGGTGATCGTGCTCGTCGTCAGCGGCTTCGCCGTCTGGCGGCTGCGGAGCATGTTCGCGGCCAACCCGCTGCCGACCTACACCGGAAGCATGACCGAGGACGCGAACAAGTCCGATCCGAAGATCGTGCGTTACGAGGTCTGGGGTGAGCCGGGCGCGGTCGCCGACATCAACTACGTCGACGCCGAGGGCGACCCCAACCAGATCGTCGGTGCCGCCCTGCCGTGGTCGATCGACGTCGAGACCGACTCCCCGGCGATGTCGGGCAATGTCGTGGCGCAGGGCAACGGTGACTTCATCGGATGCCGGATCACCGCTGACGGAGAGGTCAAGGACGAACGCACCATCACCAATGTCAGCGCCTACATCTACTGCTTCACGAAGGCGGCGTGATGAACGCCGCCGGCAACCGCAGCGAAGAGCTGCGCCGACCGAGGTCCCTCGCGCGGTGGATCCGGCGGCTGGCCATACCCATCATCCTCGGTTGGACGCTGCTGCTCGTGGCGCTGAACGTGCTGGTACCCCAGCTGGAGGTCGTCGCCGCGAAGAACTCGGTCTCGATGAGCCCGAGCAATGCGCCGTCGATGCAGGCCATGTCCGACATGGGCCGACTGTTCGAGGAGTCCGAGTCGGATTCGGTCGCGTTGATCGTGCTGGAAAGCGAGAACGAGCAGCCCCTCGGTGACGACGCCCGCGCCTACTACGACCAGCTGATCGACAAGCTGGCGGCCGCACCCGAGCATGTCCGCAACATTCAGGACACCTGGGGTGACCCGCTGACCGAGGCCGCGGCGCAGAGCTCCGACGGCCGCGCGGCGTACGCCACGCTGAACCTCGCCGGCAACATGGGCGAGGCCGAGTCCAACGAGGCCGTTGCGGCCGTGCGCGACATCGTCGCCAACTCACCGCCGCCGCCCGGGGTGCGGGTGCACGTCACCGGGCCCGCGCCGATGACCGCCGACGTCAACATCGCGGGCGAGAGCAGCATGGCGCTGGTGCTGCTGGTCACCTTCTGCGTGATCATCGTGCTGCTGCTGTTCTTCTACCGCTCCATCCCGACCGTGCTGCTCCTGCTCGTGGTGGTCCTCGTCCAGCTCGGTCTGGCGCGAAGCGTCGTCGCGGCAATGGCGCACTACGAGCTCATCGGGCTGTCGACATACGCGACGAATCTGCTGATCTCGCTGGCCGTCGCAGCAGGCACCGACTACGCGATCTTCCTGGTCGGGCGCTACCAGGAAGCCCGAACCGCGGGCGCCACCCACGAAGAGGCGTACTACGAGATGTTCCACGGCACGGCACCCGTGGTGCTGGGCTCGGGTCTGACCATCGCCGGCGCGATGTTCTGCCTGTCGTTCACGCGCATGCCCTACTTCCAGAGCATGGGTGTGCCCTGCGGGGTGGGCACGCTGGCCGGGATGGCCGTCGCGCTCACCCTCGGCCCGGCGATCGTGACCGTGGGCAGCCGGTTCAACCTGCTCGAACCCAAGCGCGCCATGCGGATCCGCGCCTGGCGTCGCGTCGGCACCATGGTGGTCCGCTGGCCCGGGCCCATCCTCGTCGCATCGCTGGCGCTGTCCTTCATCGGGTTGGCCGCGCTGCCCGGCTATCAGACCAGCTACGACGACACCCGCTACGTCCCGGACTCGATTCCGGCGAACGCCGGCCTGCGGGCCGCCACCGAGCACTTCTCGCTGTCCCGGATGAGCCCGGAGATCCTGCTCGTCGAGGCGGACCACGACCTGCGTAACCCGACAGATTTCCTGGTGTTGGACCGTCTCGCGAAACGCGTGTTCGGTGTCGAGGGGGTCGCGCGGGTCCAGGCGCCGACCCGCCCGGACGGCGCCCCGATCGAGAACACGTCGATCCCGTTCCTGATCAGCATGCAGGGCGTCGGCCAGCAGCAGAACATGAAGCTGATGCAGGACCGCATGGAGGACATGCGCAGCCAGGCCGACGAGCTGGCCCGCACCATCGGCACGATGCGCACCATGTACGGCCTGATGACGCAGTTGTCGAACGTCACCACGGTGATGATCGACGACTTCAACGACATGCAGCAGACGGTGCACCAGATCCGCGACATGATCGCCAACTTCGATGACCAGTTCCGCCCCATCCGGAACTACTTCTACTGGGAACCGCACTGCTACAACATCCCGATGTGCTGGACGTTCCGGTCGTTGTTCGACTCGATGGACGGCATCAGCACCATGACCGACTCGTTCGACAAGGCGCTGGTGAACATGGAGACCATGCGGTCGCTGCTGCCGCAGATGCTCGCCACGTTCCCGCCGATGATCGAAACCATGGAGAGCATGCGGCACATGATGCTCACCACCTACGCCACCATGGGCGGGTTCTACGACCAGATGGACGAGATGAGCGAGAACTCCACGGCGATGGGGAAGTCGTTCGACGCGGCCAACAACGACGACTCGTTCTATCTGCCGCCGGAGGTGTTCGAGAACAAGGACTTCCAGCAGGCGATGGAGAGCTTCTTCTCACCCGACGGCAAGACCGTGCGGCTGTTGGTCTCCCACCGCGGCGACCCGACCTCACCCGAGGCGCTCGCGCGGGTCGAACCGATCAAGATCGCCGCCATCGAGGCGCTCAAAGGCACACCGCTGGAGGACGCGAAGATCCAGCTGGGCGGCACCGCGGCGACATTCAAGGACATGTCCGACGGATCCCGCTACGACATGATGATCGCCATCCTCGCCGCGCTGACCCTGGTTCTCATGGTCATGCTGCTGCTGACCCGCAGCCTGGTCGCCTCGCTGGTCATCGTCGGCACCGTGATCCTGTCGCTGGGGGCGTCGTTCGGCGTCTCGGTGCTGATCTGGCAGCACATCATCGGCATCGAACTGCACTGGATGGTGCTGGTCATGTCCATCATCGCGCTCATCGCCGTCGGATCGGACTACAACCTGCTGCTGGTGTCGCGGTTCAAGGAGGAGATCGGCGCCGGGATCAAGACCGGCATCATCCGTTCCATCGGCGGTACCGGCAGCGTGGTCACCCTGGCGGGCGTGGTGTTCGCCCTCACCATGGCCTCCATGGTCGTCAGCGACCTGCGGGTGATCGCCCAGGTCGGCACCACGATCGGGCTCGGTCTGTTGTTCGACACCTTCGTGGTGCGGGCGTTCATGATGCCGGCTATCGCGACGCTGCTGGGCCGCTGGTTCTGGTGGCCGCAGGTGGTGCGCAACCGGCCGCTTCGCACGCCCGTGGGCACGACGGCAGGGCGCCGGTAATACGCATTGGGTGGTGACGGTGGGCGGCGCTAAACTGGGCTGACCCGACCCAGAACCCAGGAAGCAGGCAGAAAACTCCACGTGACGCCCCGCGAGACGAACGCCGCCTCGGAGTCAGTCCGGAGCAGCATGACAGTTCCGCCCGATCTGGTCATGGGCCTGCTGGGGTCCTCCGACGAAAACCTGCGTGCTCTCGAGCGGCTACTCGCCGCCGACATCCATGTCCGCGGCAACGCCGTCTCGCTGGCCGGTGAGCCCGCCGACGTCGCGCTGGCCGAGCGGGTGATCTCCGAACTCGTCGAGGTCGTCGGCAGCGGACAGCGGCTGACGCCCGACGCCGTCGCGCACAGCGTCGCGATGCTGACCGGCGCCGGCGAAGCCTCCCCGGCCGAAGTGCTGACCCTGGACATCTTGTCGCGCCGCGGCAAGACCATCCGGCCCAAGACGCTGAACCAGAAGCACTACGTCGATGCGATCGACAACCACACCATCGTGTTCGGCATCGGCCCGGCCGGTACCGGCAAGACGTATCTCGCCATGGCCAAGGCCGTCAGCGCGTTGCAGGCCAAACAGGTCAGCCGGATCATCCTGACCCGGCCCGCGGTCGAAGCCGGCGAACGCCTGGGCTTTCTGCCCGGCACGCTGAGTGAGAAGATCGACCCCTACCTGCGGCCGCTCTACGACGCGCTGCACGACATGATGGATCCCGAGCTGATCCCGAAGCTGATGGGTGCCGGGGTCATCGAGGTGGCGCCGCTGGCGTACATGCGTGGCCGAGCGCAGCCACTGTCCACTCGCGTGTTGACACCCAGGGGCTTCCGGGCGATCGGGGACCTGAAGGTGGGGGACGCAGTCATCGGCTCCGATGGCCGACCCACTGAGGTCTTGGGTATCTACCTGCAAGGATTCAAAGAGATCTATCGGGTGCACACCCAGGATGGCGCCTCGACACTTGCTTCGGGCGACCACCTTTGGGCAGTGCAGACCCGGGACGGCAAGCGTCGCGGTAAGCCGATGCGGGTGCTCGAGACCAAGGAGATGATCGGCAACCTCAGGGCGGCGCATTATCACCGCTACGAGTTGCCGCTGTTGAGTGCTCCAGTCGCCTTCGAATCGGAACCAGTGCCGATCGATCCCTATGCACTCGGGTTGTTGATCGGCGACGGATGCCTATCGCTGCGCACCTCGCCCAGCTTCGCGACTACAGATCCTGAACTTGCGGATGCACTACAGCAGCTGATACCCGGCATCATCGTGCGGCGGAAGTCGGACGTCGACTATGTCCTGGTTGGCCCTAACGGACGAGGCGGGCGAAGCAAGAACCCGCTGACGGAAGGTTTACGTCGGCTGTCGTTGGCGGGGACGAAGTCGGATGACAAATTCGTACCGTTCGAGTATCTCGCCAACGCGCCAGAAGTGCGGCTTGCCGTTCTGCAAGGGCTGTTGGACAGCGACGGCGGTCCGGTGACGCAGGACAACCGCACCTGCCGAATTCAGTTTGGGACGGCGTCCCTGCAGCTTGCCGAGGATGTGACATTCCTTGTTCGCTCGCTGGGTGGCGTGGTCTACCGGCGCACGCGAAAGGCACTGGGACGCAAGCCTGGGCTGGCCCGCGGGCGCGAGGTGCACCACATCGCGGATGCGCACATTCTCGACATCCGCCTCCCCGAAGGCATCGTCCCGTTCCGCCTGCCGCGCAAACTTGCCAAGTACGACGCCACCGGCGGTGGCAGACCGATGCGCTTCATCGATCGAATCGAGCCGGTGGGCACGGAGGAAGCCGTCTGCATTCGAGTCGCGGCAGCGGATTCGCTGTATGTCACCGAGGATTTTCTGCTGACCCATAACACCCTGAACGATGCGTTCATCATCCTCGACGAGGCGCAGAACACCACCGCCGAGCAGATGAAGATGTTCCTGACCCGGCTCGGTTTCGGCTCGAAAATCGTTGTGACAGGCGATATCACGCAGGTCGACCTGCCTGGTGGGGCGGCGTCGGGATTGCGTGCGGCGATGCGCATCCTCGACGGCATCGACGACATCCACTTCGCCGAGCTCACCAGCGCCGACGTGGTCCGGCACCGACTGGTCTCGGAGATCGTCGACGCCTACGCGCGCTCCGAGGAACCGACCCTGATGGACCGTGCCCAACGCCGGGCGTCGGGCCCGACCGGTCGGCCGAGGCGGTAGCACGCACGATGAGCATTGAGGTGTCCAACGAATCGGGCATCGACGTTTCCGAAGAGGAACTGATCAGCGTCGCCCGATTCGTGATCCGCAAGATGGACGTCAACCCCGCCGCCGAACTGTCGATGGTGCTGCTCGACAGCGCGGCGATGGCCGACCTGCACATGCGCTGGATGGACCTACCCGGTCCGACCGACGTGATGAGCTTTCCGATGGACGAACTCGAGCCCGGTGGACGTCCCGACGCGCCGGAACCCGGGCCGGCCATGCTCGGCGACATCGTGCTGTGCCCGGAGTTCGCCGGCAAGCAGGCCGCCGACCAGGGACATTCGCTGGGCCAGGAACTGGCGCTGCTCACCGTGCACGGAGTGCTGCATCTGCTCGGGTACGACCACGCCGAACCGGACTAGGAAAAAGAGATGTTCGCGCTGCAGCGTGAGCTGCTCGAGGAGTGGGTGGCCGAACAGGTGCAGGCCTATCACCTGGACCGCCAGACCGAGAAGGACCGCAGGCTGCTCGACAAGTCCCGCTATTTCGATGACATCGTCGAACGCGACCAGCTGTGAGCGGGCTGGGACAACTCATCGGCGCCATCG
>Ga0310345_10003083_pt1 | contig 16151 bp, 15 predicted proteins | sample HC15DNA20500_MG_FD_204667 | JGI IMG/M metagenome (GOLD analysis project Ga0310345, IMG submission 204667) | Marine microbial communities from station ALOHA, North Pacific Subtropical Gyre - HC15-DNA-20-500_MG | ecosystem: Environmental > Aquatic > Marine > Oceanic | place: Pacific Ocean: North... | reverse complement strand
ATGAAGAATTTAAGGAAACTATAAGTTCAGAATTTGAATTAGGATGGAGACACTGGAATCAATATTTTGAACGGGAGCTCATACATAACTTAAAAAAGGAGATAATAACCATGGTTAAAAATATTAAGAATGAAATCGGTACTATAACAAATGAACTAGGGCTAGGGGAAGAAAAAAAAGAAGAAAATGAATTTAATCAAGGAGGTGGTGGTGGAATAGATGATATTATAACTAATAAAAATATCAAAAATCTCTTCGAAAATGATCTTATGGAAACTGATGCCTTACAAGCCTTACTTAAAGAAGAAAAAACACTAGTAAAAGCACTATGGGAAGTCAGGCTTGCAAAACATAGATATTTGGAACATGTTATTTTACAGAAAATTATAAAAGTCTCCAAACTACTACATGATGAAGAGAGTATAAACGAGATGATAAAAGATATTATATATAAAAACCCAAATGATACTAACCTTCAAGTAATAATGATTCAAGAAAAAGTTATTACTCTAGTTAAATATATAGAAACAAAATTAATTGAAGATTTCAATAATGACAAAAAGATTAATTTCAAATGGTTCAATACTGTAGAGGAGAATATTCCAGATTTAATTAATAAAATGATAAATAATGATGAAACTCCACCGTCTATAAAAGTAGTTTTTAATGATAAACCTAAGAATGATAAACGTAAATATAGTCCAGTTGTTAAAAAGATGATTAATTATATTATTGGTATTGAGTTGATAGAAAAACTTTCAAACATTTACGTCGACATTTATACTAAATATAAGGACCTTTCAAAGAATGATATTCTACCATTTGGCAAATCTGACGAACTATATGATGATCCAAAGAAAGACAATTTTTGGCCAAATAGATATTCAATATTATTTGAAAATGATAAAAATGTGAATGTGGTAGTTGCTGGAATTCTAAAGTATAAACATAAGTTAAATGAAATACAAGATAATTATACACAGTTTTATATAAAAAAAATATATAACAAAAAATATAAGAATGATGAAAGTAAATTTAAAATCCTTCCTGATTTAGACAACATTCATGAAAAACTAATACAATATATTAGAAATAATTTCCTTTTACCAATAATGGAGGATCTTAAGGGAGAACAAAAATATGGTTCTTTTGATAAAAGTTACTTTATAACACCAACATATGAAGCATTCGCAGATGGTGGTGGTAAGGATTTTCATTTTGAGATTACAGGAGAAATTCAAAATATTGGGGATTTTGACGATATTTCTAAAATTGACGATATTAAACAACAAAATAAAGTGAGAATGTATCCTGTAATAAATGATATAGGAAAGGATATATTAAATAGTTGGTATATTGATATTGTAAAAGAAATAAATAGAATTTACAATAAAGAAGCCATATATATGAAAAATAAGGATATATTTGACAATGCTTTGGGTAAAAATAAAGAAATGAATACAATAATTACTGAATTAAAAGAACATTATGATAATAAAAAGACTGAACTCGAAGAACATAAAACTGCTATTAATTCTTTTGTTGAAACCAATGTTAATGAGATTAATCACGAAACAACCGACGATGAATTACAGGCAATTAAAGAACACAATCCAACTTTTGACACAGAGGAAAATCCAATTCCATTACAGCATAATGTAAATCTAGTATTGGATAACATATTAGAGAATATTAAAAGAGAAAAGGAATTTGAGTTTAAACTAGAGAGAGATTATAAAACTAAAATAGAACATATTATTAGATATATTCAGTATGTAACTGCTCTTTATAATAAAACAGAAAACCTAGAACAGGGAAATCAATGGCTAAGTGATAACAAGGAATTAATCGAAGAATTAACTACCGAAGAATTAACTACTCAATATACAGCGTATAATGATGCAAAAAAAGAACATGAAATGAATGTAAATAAGAAAGAATATAATGAATGGGACTTAGTTAGAAGTGAACTAGATCCAACTAATAATCCAATTATCAAACCACTACAAGAACACATATTTCACATACTCATACCAAAGAATGATGGTCTAATAAAACTTAATGAGGATACATATGATGTTAAAAGTACAAATAATAAGGATGAGTTTATCCGTTATTATTCTAATTTACCTAAGTCGCGTAAATACTGGAAAGAAAAACTATTTGCTGCCAACAAGATAAAAGATGATAAAAAAGGTTGGAGGACTGTAGACGATATTGAAGATAACGATTTGGAAATTCGCTTGGAAGATGAGGTTGAGATTCATGAAAAAAATAAATATATGACCGAAAAAAAAATATTTGATTATGGAAAATATAAGGAAGCGAAGGAGGGAGAAATTCCCTCGGAAGATGAGGTTCGCGATGAGGATAAAAATAAAGATGAATATATGATCGAAAAACCAATATTTGATTATGGAGAATATAAGAAAGCGAAGAAGCAAGAAGCATTAACTGACAACGCTGAAAAAGAGAGCAAAGAGAATAAACAAGATTGGAGGTCTGTAGACGATGTTCCAGCTGAGAAGGCACTAATTGATGAAGTTAAGAAGCAAATGGATCAATATAGTGAAGAAATTAACCAATGGGAAAAAGACATGGGTGCCGAATATGATAAACTTAATGAATTACATAAAAAGTTACTCGAATATAAGAAACAATTAGGTAATGAAAAAAAACGGACTGAATATGAAGAATTAGAACGAGAAATAGAAAGATTGAGAATAGTTAAAGAAGAGAAACTAGGAAAACTTCAAACCAAAGTTAGAGTGGATATAGATAGTTATATTACAGAATTAGAAGAACTACCAAATAGAGACGAATTTTTGGAAGGATTATCTGACTTAATTAAAGGCTTAAAAGACCCTAAATTTACCTTTGGTAGCGAACAAGATAATGGAGCAGCCAAAGCAATAGAAATAAAAACAAAAATTGATGAATGGGAAAATAAAAAGTATCCGACAAAATTTCGTGAATTAATTAAAACTACAATAGAATATATAGGCGAACAAGAAGAAGAAATTGATAAATGGGAAAATCATTATTTACAATTAGATAAGATGCTCGATTGGTTAGAAAAAAATGCTAAAGAAATGAATATCAAAAATGGAAATATAATAGAACAACAAAAATTTGGCATTGAAGAGGAAGACGGAAATGCTGATAAAAAACTTCGAGAATATGTTGAAAAAATGAAAATTTTATTAAGAATTAATTCGATACTAAAAATAAAAAAGAATTATAATCCTAAGGTATTTAACGATTTATTACAGGATGATCAAAGTAGAATGATTATATTTGAACATTTTCTCAAAAATGAAGTTACTCTTAATCGCTGTTTAACTAAAATACAGCAAATAGAGCAAATAGAGCAAATAGATGCACCGCAAGATGCACCGCAAGATGCACCGCAAGATGCACCGCAAATAGATGCACATAAAAAACCTATCCTATTTACAAAAAAAGACGAGAGTGGGTGGTGGTGGGATGAAGAGTTTTATAATTTAATGAAATCTAACCAAATTGAGGAATTTCTTACAGAAATAGAAAAAGAAAAAAAAGTTAAAGAAGATAATGAATATAAGATTGTGGAATTTGTTAATGAGATTGGTGATATAGAAACAGAAAAAATTGCAAGAGAAATAGGGGACTATAAAAATTTTATAAGAGTTGATTATGAATCAGGGATATTTCATAATATTAGGGAACAAATGAAACAAATGGTGCAAGAAGGTGGTGGTTCTAGAAAAAGAAGAACCAAAAAACAAGTAGGAGGAAAAAAGAAAAAAAGAAAGACAAAACCAATTAGAAAAAGAATTATAAAAATTGGTTCCGACAAAAAAAAATCTAGAACTACTAGAATTAATTTAATAAAGAAATAAATAAATATTACCAGTTTTCTTCTTCTGGTTTAAAAGTAATAGTTTTTTTGGATTTCATTTGATTTGCTTTCGAACATAATTTAAAAAACCAATAATTATTTAAACAAGAGATTATAAACATAGTTATTTTTTCAATTTTACCAGGATTGATATCTTTGAATAAAGACCAAGATAAATGTGTATAATTCGATGCTCTAACTAAAAACCATAATATAAGTAAAATGAAAGCATTAATTTTAAATATTTTACAATTTGATTTTTTGATTTTAATTAAATACCAACCTAAGTATAAAGGAAAATTAGTAGCTTCACCCATTAGTCCGCGTGCTGCGTAGTAAGGAAAATTTTTAATTTTCATATCTGCGAATGTTAAAGCAAATAATGATAAATGATGTAGAAGAGTAGATGAACAATCAAAGTATTTATTATAATATGATACATTGATTGAATCAAAAACTGTATAACCTCGCATAACAACCAAATAATTTGCCAATTGTTGTGTTTTTGTATTATCTAATAAGTAAGTGCAAGAAGAACTGACTGCTAACCCTGCATTAATCCAACTAGTAATTTTTGATGCTATATGAACATTATCTCTATATGATAGTTTTGAATATTTTTCAGTTAATATTAAACATAATTTAAAACATAAAAAGTATATAGCTGCAATAGATATTTCTGGATTCATTTACTAATATAAAAGAAAATTTAATTAAAATAAAAATAATTGTTTCAATTTTAATTAAACTATATATAAATTTTAAAATCATAGAAAAACAAAATATTCTTCTTGTTTACAAGAACAAATTCCGTTTTCGCATTCAATATTTAATTTATAAAAATGCCCATTATTTGTAATAACAAGTAATTTATTATCATTTTTATCAAATGCGACAAATGATTTATGATAGTCAATTTTATATTGAATAAAACTCCATTCAGAACTAAAATATGTAGGTAAATATCCTTTAAATAATGACAAAGATGATTTTAAATTTTTTACTTTTTTCTTTTTATTATCATTTTCCGATAATGTAGATATTTGAGTATAGTTTTTATTTTCTATATTAAGTTTAAATATATGAATTGTTTCTGAATCAGAAGAACAAGCTAATAATTGATTATTGTTAGAAAATGCTAGACTATGAATAGTTGCTTTTTCTGTTCCTCTTCTTAGTTCTTGTATTTTTTCTCCACTGTATGTATCCCAAATTCTAATAATAGTTCCAACTACAGAAGCAGTGGCTAAATATTTACCATCATCAGTTAGATTCATAAAACCAATTTCTGATTCGTGGGCGTTAATAATATGGGTTTTATTTAATTGATAATTTTCAATACGAATTTTACCTTTTTCCATTCCTAAAGTTGCGATAACATTTGCGTTAGAAACGATTGATATTGATACTAATCCTTTAGGGTTACTCATTGTATGAATAACATTTCGTAATTTTAAATCAGAGAAGTTGTATATATATGTTCTGTGTTCAAGAATAATAATAATACTTTCTCTTCTTAATTTTACACATTTAACTGGTGTTCTAAAAACTAATTCTCCAATAGATTGTTGGCTATGGTCATCCCATACCATAACTTTATTAGGTGAATATTCAGGATTTTTGCCCCCTCCTACAATAGCCATAATATTACATCTAAATAGCATTGAGACGATACCAATTCCCCCATTAAATATTCTTTTAATAGATTGTCTAAATGGATCACAACTATAAACAGTAAAACCATTATTTCCAGAATATGCAAAGCAAGAAGTATCTTGATTAAAACATAAATTTAGGATATCTTCATTTTTTTCTTCAGGTGTTTGTGTAGTCATCTCTACTGTCGACATAGAAAATAAAAATTGAAAAATAAATATTTAAGTAATAAAATAATTCAAATGAAAAAAGTTGCTGCAGGTATAATTGTCGATAGTGAAGGTAAAGTTTTACTTGCTCGTCGGGCAAAAACAGAACCATTAAGTGGTTGGTATGAGTTTCCGGGTGGTAAATTAGAATTATATGAAACATCAGAAATGGCATTAATTCGTGAATTAAAAGAAGAATTGGATATAGATTGTAATATATTAAGTCATTTTCGTGATACTGAATATAAATATGATAGTGGTTTAGTAAAAATACATTTTTATTGGTTACAAACAAAAAATACGAAGGATGAATTTAAGATGAGAGTTCATGATGATTTAGTTTGGGTTAATCCTATAAATTTTCCAAAATATAAAATTTTAAAATCAAATCATAGTATATGTTTGAGAATATTAAATTTGTATTTTGATAATAATAAGAAATTGCCTAGTTATTTATTAAATAAAATTTAAATAAGTATGATTATATAAATAATTAGATATATAATGTTGTGTAGTAATACAATAGATAAATGTGACAGATTACTCATTGTTTCATGGCGTTTGCCAGTTAAAATTGTGAAGGAAAATGAACGATATAAGATAATATGGAATAATCGTTCCTCAATAGCAAATTTTCGTACTTTTGATAATAGTATTGAAAAAATTTGGATTGGTACATTAGAGGAAAATATTCCTTCTGTGGATAAGGATGAAATAGAGGATTTATTATATAGATACAATTGTATTCCTATTTTTATAGATAAGAAGTTAGAGTATAAATTTTACAATAATTTTTGTAAAGGATTATTATGGCCAGTTTTACATTATTCTATTCCTTTACAACGAGATGTTAATTATTCAAAGAATTGGCAAAAATATTGGGGTTCATATTTAGTTGTAAATACTTTATTTACAAAAAAAATAAGTATTTTTATAGAGAATAAATCTACATTAGTTTGGATTCATAATTATCATCTATTTTTAGTTCCGACTTTACTTAGAAAAAGAAGACCTTCTGCTAGAATTGGTTTTTTTGTACATACAGTTTTTCCAAGTTCTGATGTATTTAGATGTATTCCGGAAGCAAATTCTATAATGAATAGTATATTATCTTGTGATTTAATTGGGTTTAATACATATGATTATGCTCGTCATTTTATATCTTGTTGTAGAAGATTATTATATTTAGATTTCAAAGTTTTAAAAAATGGTGAATTAGGTTATACTTACAATGGACGAAATATTGGTTTAAAAATTAATCATTTAGGTATAAATTCACAAGAGATTATAAAATTTGGAAAAATATCAAAGATAGAAGAAATTGTTGAAGATTTAAATAAGAAATATTTAGATAAAAAAATAATATTAAGTATTGATACAATTGATATTATTAAAGGTGGTGTTTTAAAATTACAAGGATTTAATTATTTTTTAGATAATAATCCTGATTTTAAAGATAAAGTAGTATTATTTGAATTTTTATTGGAAGAAAAACATATTAATATAGAACGAAGAAAGCATATTTATGAAGAAATAGAAGATATAAAGAGAAAACATGGTAATAATGTTATTAAAGTAATTAATTATAAAAATGATTTAGATAGTTTAATGTTTTTAATATCTATTTGTAAGATTTCATGTTTGGGATTATTTTCTTCATATTGGGATGGATTGAATATATTTCCCTATGAATATACAGTTTTAGATACAGAAAATCCAGGTTGTATAATTTTATCTCAATTTATGGGATGTTATCGTTGCTTACCAGGTGTTTTATCTGTTAATCCATTAAAATTACAAGATATAGCTAGTAATATTTTTGATGGTTTAACAATGGATTTAGAAAAACGAAAAGCATTACATTTTCCTAGATATAATTATGTATTAAAACATGATTTTAATTTTTGGGCTAATGATTTTGTAACTGAATTATTCAATATTTCATCTGAAAATGCTAATAAAAAATATATGGAAGTTGGTTGGGGATCTAATACAAGATTAATTGCTTTAGATATGAACATAGAACATTTAAGTAATTCTAATTATATTCATGCTTTTAATAAAGCAGAAAAGAGATTAATTTTATTAGATTATGGTGGAACATTAGTAGAGAGACATAATAATATTTTATTAAAACCTAAAAAAGAATTATTACATTCTATATCCACTTTAATATTAGATAAACGAAATATTGTTATGATTATATCTGGTCAAAGTCGTAAGATATTAGAAGATGTATTTGGCAAAATAAGAAATATTGGCTTAGTTGCGGAAAAAGGTGCATTTGTAAAATTTCCAAATTCGACTAAATGGATAAATTCTTATAAACTAGATGATATTAAATGGGTATCTTTGGCAGATAAAATCATTGAAAATTATACAGACATGACACCTGGATCATATAAGGAATTAAAGGAAACATATTTATTATGGAATTATGAAAAAAGTGAACCTGAGTATGGAAAAATGAAAGCATCTGAATTATCAAAATATCTGAGTCAAATTTTTGAAAATGAGAATATAGTTATTAATCAATATGAAACTTGTAGATTGTTAGAAATACGTTTGAAAAATATTTCAAAAGCAAATGCAGCAAAAATGGTATTAGGTTATTTTCAATCTCAATTACTTTTTGAAAATTTAGAACAAAATAATGGATTTATAATGACTATTGGAAATGATTTATCTGATGATAATATGTTTTTAGTAATTACTTCAAGATCACCAGATATTTTAGATAAATATACAATTACAATTGGATTAAGACCTAGTACAGCAGATTATTATTTAGATGATGTAGCAGATGTAGGAAATACATTAAAGTCTTTATTATCATCAACTAATTTTGGACGTAGTCCAATTGGACATAATTTTTTATTTAGTAGATAGTTATTTTATCTTGGTATATTATATATATCTTATGTTCGGTAAATTTTTTAACCATTCTAATGGTTCTGCATGGTGGAGTAAAGCAAGAATTGCTTTTCTTGTTAGTTTAGTTCTTAATGCAGGTATTACTATTTATGGTATTATCCAAAAACAAAATGCTGCTAACGCATTTGTCGGTCTTTTAGTTGGAACTGCTATTATTTACATTCAAACTTTAACTGCTTCTTGTTTAAAAACATCAAAATGTAGTATTTTAGCATGGCTTCAATTACTTGGAGTTATTTTTTATATCCTTGTTCTCGCTTATGTTGTTGTTTTTGGAATTAAAGAAGTTATGGGTCAAAATAATTATAAAACAGAAGGTTTTGAAGTTGAAGAAGAACAATTTTAAAAAATTGAAAATTTATATAATAATTATATCATAAATATTAATATAATTATGATTGATGATATTTTATTAAAAAAAATCAAAATTTGGATAAATTTACCTCTTAAATATAGATTACAAGAAAAAGAATTAGTTTCTAATTATGGTTATATTACTGTAATATGGGAAAATAATATTATGGTTATTAAGAGTGTTTATATTTATAAAGAATATAGAGGACAAAAAATTTGGACTAATTTAGTTAATGAATTAGAAAAATTAAATATTATTATTAAATTACAATCCATTTTAAATCAAAGATTACTAAAATTTATGATTAAATGTGGATGGAAAAAAGCAATAAATGAATTAAGTGTTTATTTCATTAAAGCATTATAGATTGGATATAGTAAACCATAACTGAAGAAAATTATTACCAAACATAATCCAATTAGATATTTAGAATTTAATGCGTTATTTGGTAAAATTTCATCGGTGCTGTCTGGGTCTGAGTCTATTGGTGCTTCTATTTTTTTAAAAATATTTAACCAAAATATTATTGCAATAGAAATCATTACATATGTTAATTTAACATTTACTTGGTAATATTTCCTTTTGAAAATATAATCCATCATTTTATAAAAAGATAAGTAGACAACACCAGCAATACATGAGGTAATCATCATTGTTCCTGATGAAATTCTTCTATCACGTGGAATTGATTTATCTGGATATGCCCAATAGAATCTAGTTTGATTGGTATATGCTTGGAATGTAACAAAAGTAACAATTGCTTGTAAAAGACTTGGGAAATTCAGTAAAATTAGATCATCCCATATACCTATAATACCTTTACTCTTTCCTAATATTTTAGTAAGGCCATTTTTAATGAATTGACTTTTAAGGATATCTTGAAGTGGATTACTAATAAATAAATCTAAAGCCACAGTTATAATATATCTTAAAAATTTAGCGTTACAGAGACTTTCTAAAACATGTTTTATTCCTTCTAAGAAACTTTTCTTAAAAGCCCTTAAACCTTCATCCATACCATATCCTTGATCTAACATATATCCAAATACTGGTGCTAAGATAAAACCAAAATTAACAACAATATGACCTTCATCGCAACCTATTGCTGCTAATATTACCGCAACAATTGATAATACGATTGCACTAATAATCGAAGTAAATGTACCTCTACCAGAAGTTCTTCGTGTTTTCTCATCAGCACTAGCATCATCATTAGTTTTCCAATAAGTTATATCAGAAATATATTTATTTATAAAATAAATACCACCAACTAAAGAAATTATTGGTAAAAGTCTAAAACAATATAATAATATATATATACCAAACCAAGAACCTGTCATTATTTTTGGTTCTCTCTGTATGTGTGTATGTTTCATTTTTATTATATATAATAACAAATATAAAATATATTAATTAAATTAAAAAATTAACAATATTCCATACAACCATAAACGCAACAACATAAAGGACAACATAAAAATTGACATAATTTGATGAAAAATCTTGAAATTAAACTCTTTTTTTTTGGTTCTTGTACTTGAATAACTTGTTGAGGTGGATTATAATAATCTATTTCATATCTATATGGAGGATAACTATAATAAGACTGACTGGTTCCAATGTTTTGTTGTTTTACTACCCATTCATTCACTGTTTCGCCTTCATGTCGTGATGGTTCAATACTATAAGGATCAATTCTTTGAACGTATTGATCTATATAATTATGATGTTCTGGAAGTGGTGGGGCACTTGGTTTAATATTATGACAATGCATTATATATAAATAATAAATATTTATTATATTACTAAAATAATATAATAAATATGTTCTTATCTAAAAATTTTAAGTATATTAGTGCTATTATCATAATAATTGTGATTATTTATTTCCTAACTACTAAAAAAACAGAAAAATTTACTAAAATTGGAAAAGTATTCTCATTTCATGATAATCCGCAACCTAAATGCGAACCTAAAAATAATTGTTTTGGTGGTTCATATGTACATTATGGATTTGGAGGAAATCCTAAATTTAAATATGATAAGAGAAAAAGAAGATTTAAAATGAATTTACAATAAATTAATTTTTAAATATATTTTTATAATATATATAGAAAAATTATGCCTAGAAAATATACTAAAAAAATAACTAAAAAAATAACTAAAACTGGTGGTAAAAAGAAAAAATATTCCAATGATATTCCAAAATATAGAATTAATAATGATGGGGGTTTTGGATCTGTAATAATGAACCTAAATTCAGAAGAAACTTTTGTTCTTGAATCTGGGGCTTTATTTTTTATCAAACAAAAAATTGGTCAAAAAATTAAAGTTAAAACTAAAACTGGGGGAATTTTAAGTGGTTTAAGTAGAACTTTATTATCTGGAGAAACTCTTTTTAAAAATTATCTTACAGCACCAAAAGGCAATTCCGCTGAAATTACATTTGGTTCTAGTTTCCCTGGAGAAATAATCCCTATTACATTAAAACCTGGTGACAAATATCATATATCATCAGGTTCATTTTTAGGAAGTTCTGCTAATATTGATGTAAAAACTAAATTTAAAATGAGAGGATTATTTACTGGAGAAGGTCCATTTTTAACTAAACTAACTAACTCTAGTGATAATGATGGTTTAGTATTTTTAGCATGTTATGGAAAAATTAGAAAAGTTTCTATCAAAAAAGGTGAAGAATATTTAGTTGATAATGGTCTCTTTTTATCTGCACATGAAGATAATAAATTTACTATTACTAAATTATCAGGCTATAAAAGTTTCTTCTTTGGTGGAGAAGGCTTCTTTATGAAATTTAAAGGACCTTGTGAATTATATGTCCAAAATAGAAATATTAATGATTTTATTCATCAAATTGATATTAGATTACCAGCAAGAACGTAAATAAATTATCAGGCATCCCGACCAAAGGTATAGCCACGGTTACCAAAGGCTATAAAATAAATTCACCCTTTTTTCTATCATATACTTTTACAAAGGATGTTTTAGGCAGAAAACCATTTAATCCCTCTGTTAATATTACATTATTTGGTGATATGAAAAATTTTATTCCACTATCAATTGCTTTCTTTAAATCAATATAAATAATGATAGATGAATCACGACGAATACCACTTCTTGCATCATTGGGTTCACCAACTGCTAAATGAATATGATTTCGTTTCATTCTATGAATACCAAATGAATCTTTTATTAATAACCAATTTCTATAAGTTGTTCCATGAATTACTACTGGATAATCACTAGCATTTCTTATGCGTGTTAATTCTAAATTTGGTATATTTATTGTATGGCCTTGGTTTGCTTTAATATAATAATCATCTTGACTTTGTTTTATTGTATATCTACCTTTACTATCGTCATATACTATTTCAAAAATATCATCTAATGATACTCCTGAAAATTGTCGTAATAATAGAATGTTTTGAATTTTAATATAACCATATTCATTTATTTCTAATCTATATTTAAGAGCACCATGTCTTAGTATATAACTTAAAGTTTTACTTATTTTCTTTTTTCTTTTGATTTTGTCTCGAATATTCCCCGACATGTTCATAACTACTTTAATAAAAGAAATTGTTATAATAATTATTATTATTTCATTTTTAAATAAGTTAATAAAGATTATTTCCTTTTTTATTAGATTATTACTATATTTTTACTGTGATAATCACTTAAAACACCATATAATTTGTGTTTTAAAATTGGTTTTGTTAAATAATCATCCATTTTACAAGAATTTATATAAAAATATTTATCACCATTCATTACATTAGCTGTTAAGCCTATAATATATGGTTTCTTTATTTTATTATCATTTTTATTCAATACTTCACATAGTTCTACACCATTCATTAAAGGCATCTTAATATCTAAAAATAATAAATCATATTCATTTTCTCTCATTTCATCTAATGCTTCTAAACCATTATTTGTTACTATAATTTGTTTATATCCAAAATATTCTAAAAATCCTTTAATAACTTTTTGATTTTCTAGTATATCTTCTGCTATTAAAACTTTTGTATTTTCAGCATCTTCTAATTTTTGAAATAATGGCTTCTTAGTTTTTTTATCAAAAATATCCATACAAATTTTTAATAATTTCTTTTCATTTATTGGTTTCACTAATATATCTTGAAATAAATGTCTATGTTTATTTAAAATATCTAGTTCTGATAATGATGATAAAGCTATTAATGGAATATTATTATCATGCTCTTTTATTTTTCTTGCTAATTCAAAACCATTCATATTGGGCATCACAATATCTACTAAACAAAGATCAAATCTCATTTTAGCCAAATACTGTAATGCTTCTTCACCAGAAGAACAACATACTGGAACTAATTGCTGTCCCCATTTAAATATTGTTGTAGTCAATAAAATACGATTCAGTTCATTATCATCAACTATTAAAATTCTTTTACCCATAAATTTATTATTTAATGTTATTGGTGTTCCATTAATTTTAAAACCTTTTGATTCAATATTAAATTTAAATGTAGAACCTTTGTCTAATATACTATTACACGAAATTTCTCCCCCAAGCAAAAAACATAAATGTTTTGAAATAGCTAATCCTAATCCAGTTCCATTTTCATAAGCACTATTATTATTTAATTGTCCATAAGATGTAAATAACTTACTTATGTTATTTTCTAAAATTCCTATCCCTGTATCTCTAATTGAAAAAATAATATTATATATATTTTCTTCTTTCTTTATGATTTCGGCACGAACTAATATATAAATATATCCCTTATTTGTAAATTTTACAGCATTTGATAATAAATTTACTAAAATTTGCCTTAATCTTTTGTAATCAGATAAAATAAAAGTTGGAACACTTTTATCAATACTTAAATTAATATCTAATCCTTTTTGATTTGCTTTAATATTTATTACACTAATACTAGAATCTATACAGTCTCTTAAACTAAATTTAGTTTTGGCTATTTCTACCTTATTTGCCTCTAATTTTGTAAAATCTAATATATCATTAATTATTCCCAATAAATTATCACAACATTCATTTGCTGTATCAATATAATCTAACTGTTGTTCTGATATATTAGTATCATTTAATAAAGAAAGCATACCAACTATTCCATTAATTGGTGTCCGTATTTCATGACTCATATTTGCTAAAAAACGATAACTATTTTTACTAAAATCATTCGCTTTCTTTATTTGGTATTGCATATCTGTTAAAAGATTTTTATATAATATTTCATTTAATCCTTTAATTTTTCTTAAAGAAATAAAATGTCTATTTCTTTTTTCGATTATGAGAGATGATATATAATAAAATTCATCATTCTTTCCTTTTATTGTATGAGCACTAATTTTTTCATATTTATTCAAATATTCAAATACATCTTTTAATTGTTTATCTTCACAAAAATACTCTGTTAATTTTAGTTTATCTTCCTTAAATTGATTAATAAATCCTTTACTAGCCCATATTATATTTAATGATGAATCTAATTGTAATGCCATTATTCCAGACACGGTTATGAATTCTTTAATACATTGTTCTTTTTGAATATTAACTGACATTGCATCAAATATATATTCTAATCACATATATTGTTTAATAAAGGGAATCATTTAAAAAATTTATTTTTATCTATATATACTTTAATAAGTTGACAATAACTAGAGTTACTATTATCGATAATTCTATTATATTTTTATATTCTATTATTTTTATACAAATAACAATTGGTATTGATAAAATGTAAATATAAATATGATTCGTAACTGGAATAATTGTATAATTGTGTTGAAAATCTATTGACTCTTCATCCCAATCAATTATATCAAGTGACTCATCAAATTGACGTTCATATAAATAAGTTTCATTATTTTCAGGATTTATTAAATGATTTATTTCATCTCGGCAATAAGGACAACTAGAATTTAATTGTAACCATCTGTCCAAACATCCAAAATGAAAATTATGATTACATCTACCAGATACACTTGTATAATCTAATAGTTCATGGCAAATAGGACAGAATTCCCTCATATATTATTAAATATTTATTTATATTATTAAATAGAATGCATAACGAAATATGTGCTATCTGTTTGAATAATAATGGAACATTCATAACAACAATATGTAATCACAAATTTCATGAACATTGTTTAAATGAATGGACTCAATATAGAGAAAATTGCCCTATTTGTAGGGGAAATTTATATAGATTTGATTTTAAAAAAGAATTAATGATATTTATTTGTGATATTTTACAAGCAGTTAGGATTGGATTGTTACTTGGTTATTGCTCTGAATACCTTTAAGCATAAATGTTGCTCTATGCTCACTAGATGAAAAAAATTCAATATCTACATGTTTCTGCTCTTCTTTATTTTTTTTTAGAAATTTATTAACTTTGATATTATCTTCAGAACTAATATATGCTACATGGTTGTTTTTTACAAATACTTTAATAGCATTTCTATCATGAGTATTATTTGATTCTTTTTTTAAAGTAATATGTTCCTCATCGTTGAGACAAAATTCATGATTACCATAATACTTCATACCTACAACTGAAAAAACAAGATATTGGGATGATGACATTTTTAATTTGCTAACTTTATATTTTAAATTAAAAATCATTTTTAAAAATTTATATTTCTTTAATGTTTTTTATCTTTTTAGAATTTGATAATCTATATACTGGGTTTTTTTTCCTCCAAGTTTTAACAATATTTACTTTCCAATTATCTACTAAATTTTTAATTTTTTCATTTCTATATTTTTTCGGTACTTTTTTTACTTCATCATAAAAATCTAAACGGGCTTTAATATATTTTATTTGTCTATTACTTAATACAGTCATAGCATTTTTTATTGATTTTAAAAACTCTTTGGTTAAACATTTTTTATAAACTAAAGGTTTTCTATCAAAATTTGCTATTTTATTTTCTATTAATTTAATTAATTTATCTCCAGTACTTCCTTCTTTAAATGGACCAAGAAATCCTGTAGCAACAACATATGTTTCAGAATTTGGTGGTCTAGAAGTAATTGGTTTACTAATATATACTTCTTCAAAAAGATTTGTTAATACAGCATATA
>Ga0310345_10003082_pt1 | contig 16156 bp, 11 predicted proteins | sample HC15DNA20500_MG_FD_204667 | JGI IMG/M metagenome (GOLD analysis project Ga0310345, IMG submission 204667) | Marine microbial communities from station ALOHA, North Pacific Subtropical Gyre - HC15-DNA-20-500_MG | ecosystem: Environmental > Aquatic > Marine > Oceanic | place: Pacific Ocean: North... | reverse complement strand
CGAGGCAAGCCACCACCTCGTTCGCGGAGCCGAGAGCGACGTGGTAGCTGACCTGCCGCTTGCGACCGCGAGAGTAGGTGCCCTCGGCGATGTTGAGCGGGACGGACTTGGCGGCCTTGCGGAGCTGGCGCGCGTGGTCGGCGTCGTCGCGGCGGATCGCCTGCACGAGCGGACCGACCTCGGTGACCATGGTGACGGCGTCGCGATAGATCCTGAGCTGCATGAGCTGTTCTCCGAGTCACCGCAGCCTGGCGCGCGACCGTCGCGCGACTCGTCGGTGACGCCCCCCGCCCCCGCCGGCGCGCAGGGCGTGTCAAGGGCGAGGCGCCGCAGGCGCCGAAGCCGGCGGAGCGCGCAGCGCGGAGCCGGGCCGCAGGCCCCTTTACACGCCCGAGCACCGGCGTACACGGTGGGGCTCACCGACGAGGCGCCCCCTTCATTCGAGTCCGCGACCCGCCCGCGAGCCGCAGTGCGAGTTGCGAAGGTTCAGCACCCGCATCCGAGGCCGAGACCGAGACCGAGCCCGAGACCGAGCCCGAGCCCGACACGCTCGTCGTCTACGTACTACTGAGGGAGATGGGAGGCGGGAGGCGAGGAGGAATAGTCAGGCTGGGCGAGCCCGCCTCCGGACTCGCCCCCGCTGCCGCTGCCGCCCCCGGCCCCGCTGCCGCTGCCGCCCCCGGCCCCGCTGCCGCTGCCGCTGCCGCCTCCGGACCCGCTGCCGCAGCCGCCCCCGGCCCCGCTGCCGCTGCCGCCTCCGGACCCGCTGCCGCTGCCGCCTCCGGACCCGCTGCCGCCCCCGGCCCCGCTGCCGCTGCCGGGCCCGGCCCCGCTGCCGCTGCCGGGCCCGGCCCCGCTGCCGCTGCCGCTCCCGGACCCGCTGCCGCTGCCGCCCCCGGCCCCGCTGCCGCTTCCGCTCCCGGACCCGCTGCCCCTGCCGCCCGCGGACCCGCAGCCGCACGCGGACCCGCAGCCGCCCCCGGCCCCGCAGCCGCCCCCGGCGCAGCCGCCCCTCACTCGCGGACGCGAACCTCCCGCTCGGTCACGCCGCGCACCCACGTCGTCCCCCCTCCGAGCCATCTCACCTCGACATCCACCCCTCCGCTGCGCGGCACGCCGAACACGAGGCGAGGATCGAAGCTCCCGAGATACCCCTCCCCGGCGCGCCGATCCTGCACGAGCACCCCCTCGCTCGTGTGCACGCGGACCCGCGCGCCGAGGGCGTCCGCGTTGGGGGCCCGGCCCTCGAGCGACACCCAAAGGGGGCGCCCCGCCGGCTCCCACACGTTGCGCAGGATCGCGGGGCGGCCGACCGCGGGGGCCAGCACGACGTCCGGCCGGCCATCATCGTCCACATCCGTGTAAGCGATCCCGCGCGTGCTCCGGGGCGCGCTGCGGCCGTCCTCGGGGACGAGCGCCACCGGCGCGAAGGCCTCCCCGTCGTTCCACATCAGGTTGGCCGGCTGATCGCGCGTCGACCCGCTCGTCTCGAGCTCGGGATCGCTGAAGATGTGTCCCGTCGCCTCGAAGAGCTCGGGGCGCCCGTCGAGGTCGAGGTCGACGAGCATCGCGCCCCAGCGGAAGGAGGCGCGGCTCGCGTCGGTGCCCGACTCCTCGGCGCGCTGCGGCTCGCACCATCCGTCGTCGCCGCAGAGATAGAGGGTGGTCGGATCGTTGGCGAAGCTCGTGACCACGTGATCGATGCGGCCGTCGCCGTTCACGTCGGCGCTCGAGAAGCCCATCGTGCAGTTGCCGAAGCCGCGCGCGTCGTGGCCGAGCCCGATGCGAAGGTAGTGGTCGCGGTAGACGCCGTCGTCGTCCCGGCTGAGCGCGCGGTCGTGATAGGTGCCGCCGAGATCGTTGCCCACGTAGAGATCCACCGCTCCGTCGCCGTCGAGATCGGTGATCGCGACCGCGAGCGTCATCTCCGCGACCGTCAGCTCCGGCGCGAGCGCCCAGGTCTCGTCCACGTAGCCGTCGCCGTCCCGGGTGAGCAGCAGGTTCGGGATCGCGTCGTGAATGTTCAGCAGGCTGCCGCAGTACGGCTCGCAGGTCTCGTCGAAGCGGGACGTGTCGTAGCGGATGTTGCCCGCGATCAGCAGGTCGAGGTCGCCGTCGCCGTCCACGTCGCCGGCCGCCGCCGAGGTGTAGACGTCGCGCGCGTCGAGCCGCAGCCCGAGCCGGTCGGTGCGCTCCACGAAGGCGCCGGCGTCGCGCTCGAAGAGCCGGATCGCGCCGCGATCGGTCACCAGAAGATCGGTGTCTCCGTCCCCCTCCGCGTCGAACGCGAGGCACCCCATCGCGCTGTCCGCGTCGAGCGCGTACTCCTCGGTCACGTCGCGATAGGCCAGGGGCGCGGACGCGGCGTAGAGCCGGACGCCCGTCCGCAGGGCGAACGCGAGGTCCATCGGCGGTGTTCCGTCGAGGTCGAGCGGGCAGACGCCCCCGCCCATCCGGTCGGGGAGGTGATCGAACCGCGCGTCCGGCACCTCGGCGTCCACGCCCATCTCGACCGCCACCGTGACCGCGCCCTCCGGCGCCCTTCGCACGTAGGCGGGGCCGGCGTCGATGAGCGCGCCCGCGTCCCGGATCTCGTCCTCGCCCGCGTCGACGGGAGGATGCGCAGGAGACTGACACGCGAGCGAAGCGAACAACGCGAGGGCCGGGAACGCCCGAATCACCTCAACAGAGTAGGGCAAAGCCCTACGCGAGTGCCATGGGTCTGCAGATTTCTTGCCTCCAGCGGTGCGCTTCCTGGACATGAACCCCATGCGCCGTCTCGCCGCCCTCCTCGTGATCCTCTCCGCCGCCAGCCTCGCGCCCGTGGCCTCGGCCACCCCGCGCTGCGACGGAGCCCACGATCGAGAGCCCGGGGCCCGGAGCCATCGCCGCTCCCGGTCCGTCGGCCTGGCGTGGCGCGGCCGGCTCCACCGCGGAGTGAAGCTCCGGGAGAGCGGGCGCGTCCGATACGTCGGTGAGTACGCGGAGCGTGGAAATCACTGGGGCACCTGGCAGCTGGTGCAGCTCCTCGAGCGCGCGGCGACCCGGGTCGAGCAGCGCCTCCCGGGGGCGCGGCTGTCGGTGGGCGAGCTCAGCGCGCAGGGCGGCGGCCGCATCGACGGGCACCGCAGCCACCAGAGCGGGCGCGACGTGGACATCGGCTTCTACATGACCGACGCCAACGGCAACCCCTACGACGCCTTCGCGTTCGCGCGCTTCGGGGCGGACGGAGTCGGGCGCGGTCCCAACTCGATGCTCCGCTTCGACGACGCGCGGAACTGGGAGCTGGTGGCCAAGCTCGTCGCCGACGGGGACGCGCGCGTGCAGCACATCTTCGTCTCGAACGCGATCCGCCGCCGGCTGCTCCGCGAGGGTCGCCGCCGGGGCGCGCCGCAGGTGCTCCTCGACCGGGCCTCGCGGGTGATGGGGCAGCCGAGCGGGCACCCGCACGACAACCACTTCCACGTCCGGATCTACTGCAATCCGCACGAGCGGCCCCGCTGCGAGGACCGCGGACCGTTTCATCCCTGGTACCCGGGGAGACCTCCCCGGAGGAGCTGAAGGCCCCGTCGCCGTGCACCGAGCATCCGCACATGACATGCTCTTGGCCGGGATGAGCACGCACGCACGGCGGCGCGGCGTCGGAAGGGCCTGGGTCTGGACGATGGGCGCGCTCCTCGCCCTCGGGACCGCGCTGGTCTCGCCGGGCGGGGCGCAGCAGACCGAGGGCTTCAGCGCCGACGAGCGGCGCCGCCTCGGGGAGGGCCAGCTGGTGGTGCGGCGCAGTCAGCGCCGGCGCGGGCAGCTCCGGCTCATCGGCGGCAACAGCTGGCAGGTCGTGAACCAGCCGGTCGACGTGACCTGGCGCGCGCTCTGCGACGAGGCGAGCTACCGGCGGATGCTCCCCGCGGTCGAGTCGGCCCGGGTGGTCGATCACAGCCCCGGTCAGCGGGTGGTGCGCTTCCGCCACGCGATGGGCTTCACCAGCGCCAGCTATCACCTCCGCATGCGCTACGACCACGATCGGCGCGACATCACCTTCCAGCTCGATCGGCAGCGCCCGAACGATCTGCGCGCCGCGTGGGGCTTCCTCTCGGTCGCGCCCTTCGAGGACGACGAGGGGCGCTCGCTGGTCAGCTGGGGCGTGATGGCGGATCCCGGCGGCGGCATGCTCGGCGGCCTGGTGCGCGGCGAGATCCACGAGTGGATGATGCGCGTCCCGGAGACCATCCGGTCCTACATGCACGGCTCCGGCGGCCGCGCTTACGCCTCGCGCTGATCCTCGCCGAGGATCGACGCCGCGTAGAGGATGCGCTTCCAGAGCGCGTCGACGCCGTCGCCGCTGGCGGAGGAGAAGCCCACCGGCTTCTGGCCGAGCTGCCGCTTGAGCTTGGCGAGCTCCGGCTTGCGCTTGTTGGCCGGGAGCTTGTCGAGCTTGGTCGCGACGAGGATGGCCGGCACGCCGATGTGCGCGAGGAACTCGAGCAGCTGCACGTCGTCGTCCTCGGGGCCGCGCCGGACGTCGATGATCACCACCACCGCCCGCAGTCCGACGCGCTCGGTGAGGAAGCCCTCGATCATCGGGCCCCAGGAGCGGCGCTCGCTCTTGCTCCGCTTCGCGTAGCCGTAGCCCGGTAGATCCACCAGGTCGATCAGCGCCTCGTCGCCCTCGCCGACGCGGAGCCGGGCGCGGAAGAGCGCGAGCCCGCGGGTGGCGCCGGGGGTCGAGCTGGTGCGGACCAGCTTGCGGCGGCCGACGAGCTTGTTGATGAGGCTCGACTTGCCGACGTTGGAGCGCCCGGCGAAGGCGATCTCGGCGAACGCGGGCGGGGGCAGCGCGGCCTGGCGCGTCGCCGCGGCGACGAAGGAGGCGTCGAGGACTTCCATCGCCCCGCTCTATCACGGTCGCAGCGCGAGGAGCAGCGCCTCCAGGGCGGCGGCGACCTGATGCACCTGCGGCGGGTCGAGCATGTCCTTGTGCTCGGCGTCGACGTCGATGGTCTCGACGCCCCCTCGCGCGAAGGCGGCCCAGCCGCAGCTCGGATCGTCGAAGCGCAGCCCCGGGCTCTCGGGCACCCGGAGGGCCCGGAAGACGTGCACCCGACCGGGGTAGGGCCGCACCTCGTAGGCGTCGGCCGCCGCCTCGTAGGCCGACTGCACCTCGAGCAGCGTGTCGTAGATCGCGCCCTCGTCGCCCGCCTCGCGGTACGTGTAGGTGCGGAACCCGTGCTCGAGCCTCCGGAGCCGCCGCGTCGCCTTCTCCTTCAGGTAGGCGGCGCGCTCCCGCCACGACCGCCGCCACATCGCGCCCGCGTGATCGAGGACCCGACGGGCGGCGCTGGTTCGGCGCGGGAACCCGGGCGCCCAGCAGTCGAGCATCGCGAGCAGCCGCACGTCCTCGCCCTCGGCGATCAGGCGCTGCGCGATCTCGAGCGCGGCGAGGCCGCCCTGCGAGGGGCCGGCCAGGAAGTAGGGCCCCTCGGGCTGCGCCTCCCGGATCAGCGACACGTAGAGCGCGCCGATGGCGTCCATCTCGGCGAGCGGCGGCCGCCGACCGTCGAGCCCCTGGGCCTGGATGCCGAGGATCGGGATCCGCGCCTGCATCGCCTTCGCGACCACCTCGCCGTAGACCACGTGGCCGCCGACGGGGTGCAGGAGCCAGAGGGGCGGGCCCTCGCCTTCGGCGATGCGCACCACCAGCGGCTCCTCGTCGACCAGGCCCTCGCCGTGCAGGCGCTCCGCCAGCTGGGCCACGCTCGGCGCGCGCACGAAGGCGCTCAGCGGGATCCGCACGTCGAGCGCGTCGTGCAGGCGCGAGAGCGCCCGGACCGCGGTCAGCGAGGTGCCCCCGAGATCGAAGAAGCTCGCGTGCACGTCGACCGCGTCGAGGCGCAGGACCTCCCGGAAGGCCTTGGCGATCGCGTCCTCGGCCTGGGTCCGAGGCTCGGTCCGCCAGCTCTCGCTGCGGGCGATGGCCGGGGTCGTCGGCCGGGGGAGGGCGGCGAGATCGAGCTTGCCGGAGGGGGCGCGCGGCAGCGCGTCGATGCGCTCCAGGGTGGCCGGGATCATCGGCTCGGGGAGCTCGGCGCGCAGCGCGTCGCGCAGCCGCTGGAGGTCGAGCGTCGCTCCGGGCCGCGCCACCACCCAGGCGTGCAGCCGGAGCCCCAGCGGGGCGTCGAGCGGCAGCACCACCGCCTGCTGGACGCCGGGCTGGGCCTCGAGCGCGGCCACGACCTCCTGGGGCTCCACCCGGTGGCCGCGGATCTGGATCTGCTGGTCCACCCGCCCCTCGAACCGAAGGCGCCCCTCGGCGTCCCAGCGCGCGAGATCTCCGGTGCGATAGGTCCGCCCGAGGTGCGGGTCGTCCACGAAGCGCTCGAGCGTGCGCGCCTCGTCGCGCAGGTAGCCCGCCGTCACCCCCGCGCCGCCGATCCAGAGCTCGCCCACGCCGCCGCGCGGCACGAGCTGCCCGTAGCGATCGACGATGCGCGCCCGGGTGCGGTGAATGGGCCTGCCGATCGGCACGCTGCCCGGCGTCACCGCGTCGACCACGTGCGCGCTGCTGAAGACGGTGGTCTCGGTGGGGCCGTACTCGTTGACGAGCCGCGCCTCCGGGAGCAGGGCGAGGTGGCGGCGGGCGAGCGCGGGCGGGAGCGCCTCGCCTCCCACGATCACGGTCCGCAGCGACTCGAGCCCCTCGGCCCCGCCCGCGAGCAGCTCGGCCCAGAGGGCAGGGGGCACGTCGAGCGTCTCCACCCGGTGCCGCGCGATGCAGCCGCGGAGGAGCGCCGGGTCCCGCCGCTCGTCTTCGTCGACCAGCACCAGGGGATCCCCTTCGGCCAGGGCCCAGAAGACGCAGGCCACCGCGGAGTCGAACGCGTACGAGTGGGCGCTCAAGGTCACCCCCGGCGCGCCCCCGTAGAAGGCGCGGCGGGCCTCGAGCTGGTGCACGACGTTCGCGTGCGCGACGACCACGCCCTTGGGGCGGCCGGTCGAGCCGCTGGTGAAGATCACGTACGCGGCGGCCCTCGGATCACCGGCGTCGGCCGGGCCCTCGGCCTCGGCGTCGCCGAGCCGGAGGGCCGGCGCGCCGAAGTCGCGGTCCGTGTCGGTCACCACCGCGATCGGGCGCGCGTCCTCGATCATCTGCGCGAGCCGCTTCTCCGGGAGGTGCGGGTCGAGGGGCACGTAGGCGGCCCCCGACCGGAGGATGCCCACCAGCGCCACCAGAGCGCTCTCGGGATCACGGGTCGCCAGCCCCACCAGGCGCGGGGGCGGCCCGGACGGCAGCGCGGCGATCCGCTCGGCGAGGGCCCCCGCGCGGCGCCAGAGGGTCCGGTAGTCGACCGCGCGTCCCTCGCGGAGCAGCGCCGGAGCCCCCTCGTTGCGGAGCGCGCCGACGGCGAGCAGATCGTGGAGCCGGGCGGGCTGGCTCGGGGGCCCGCCGCCTCGGCCGAGCGCCCCGAGCGCGCGCCGCGCGGCGACGCCCATCAACGGGAGCGCGCCCAGCCCGCGCTCCCGGTGGGTCGGGGCGGCGGCCAGCGCGGTGACGAACGCCTCGAGCCAGCGCTCGGCGGTCGGGGCGTCGAACAGCCCCTCGTCGTACTCGAGCACGCAGCGCAGCCCCTCGGGCGCCTCGACGACGTCGAACGCGAGGTCGGTCGCCGTCCAGCCGGGATCCGGTCGCCAGCCCCGGGCGCGCACGGTGGGGCCGAAGTCGGCGGCGTCGCGCTCGGAGAACGGCATGTAGTTGAGCACCACGCGGTAGCCCGGGCCCGCCTCGCCGCGCTCGGCCAGCACGTCGTCCACCACGTCGGTGAGGTGGCCGAAGGCGCGGCGCCGCCGCTCGTGGACCTGGCTCACCAACCCCGAGAAGCTCGCGGCGTCGCCGGGAGACACGCGCAAGGGCAGGGTGCGCACCAGGCAACCGACCACCCGCTCGGCGCCGGGCGCGCGGCGGTTCGCGTGCGTCACGCCCACCGTCACCTCGTCCGCCGCCGCCATCCGGTGCAGCGCCGTCGCCAGCGCGGCGATCGCGACGTCGACCGGGCGCCCCGCCGCCTCCAGCGCCTCCCGGGTCACCCCCGCGTCGCGCGAGAGGCGGCGCCCTCGGAGGCTCCTCGTCCCCGACCGCGGATGGTCCGTGGGCAGCGCGAGCGAGCCGGGTGCATCCCGCAACGACTCGCGCCAGAAGCCACGCGCCCGCTCGCCCGCGTCCCCGTCGTACGCGTCGGCCTCGCGCGCCGCCCAGGGGGCGAACCCCTCGAGGTCGATGGCCTCGCCCCGATACAGCGCGCCGAGGGCCCGCGGCAGCAAGACGAAGAGCGCGCTGCCGTCCATCACCGCGTGGTGCGCCACCAGGACGAGCGTCGCCTGCTCGTCGTCGGTCTGGAGCAAGGTGGCGCGCACGAGTCGACCCTCGGCCAGGTCGAACGGCTCGCGGGCCAGCGCCTCCGCCCGCGCGACGCGCCGATCCGCCGTCACGCGCTCCACCCGCAGGCGCGCGCCGACCGGGGGCTCGACGACGCCGAACAGCGCGCCGTGCTCTTCGACGAAGCGGGTGCGCCAGGCATCGAGCCCGCCCTCGAGGCGGTCGAGGATCCGCCCCAGCCGGTCCACGTCGAGCGGACCCTCGAGGTCGATCGCGACGACTTCGTTTCCGGCCGCCGGTGACATCGCCGACAGGGCGCCGAAGCCGCGCTGCGTCGGCGTCGCCCGAAAGCGCTCGACCGTCGTCGTCCCCACATCGAGGACGGTCTGTTGCAGTCCCTCCATGCCCAACCCGAGCCTGAAGTTACTCATGACCGTGAGACTGTCAAACTGAAAGACTGTGGAAATCGCCTTCAGAGCGCACCGACGCGCCGGCTTGCGACGCTGTCAGCGACCCGAGCGCCTGGAGAGGTGGCCGGCCTGCAGAGCTCAACGCTTCACGCGGCGCCGGACCGCGCCCATGAGCTCGCGCAGCTCCGGGCTGCGGAGGAGGGCGGCGGCGCCGAGGAACACCGTGGCCCCGGCCGCGAGGGCGCCCAGCAGGACGGCGACGTTCATCCCCGTCGCCCCTCGCTCCCACGCGCCGAGGCGGGCCACGCCCCACAGCGCCGCGCCCATCGCCGCGGCGGCGGCGGAGATGCGGGCGCCGCCGATCACCACCGCCCGAAGGCCGAGCCGCCCCACCCGACGCCGGAGGAGCGCGAGCAGCATGAAGAGCTGCGCGGCGCCGGCCGCGCTCAGCCCCATCGCGATGCCGACGTGCTCGAAGGGGCCCATCAGCAGGAGCGAGACCGCGGCGAAGAACACGAGGTTGGTGGCGCTCGCGATGACCGGGCTGCGGGTGTCCTGGTAGGCGAAGAACATCGGCACCACGGTGCGGACCGACGCGATCGCCCACACGCCCGCCGCCTGCCAGCGGAGCGAGGCCGCCGTCTCGAGCACCTCGGCCCGGCCGAACTCGCCCCGCCCGAACGCGACGGCCACGATGGGCTCGGCCAGCACGGCGAGGGCCACCGACGAGGGGATGGCGAGCAGCAGCGTCAGCCGGAAGGCGTAGCCGAAGACCTCCCGCACCTCGGCGTCTTCGCCGCGGGCTCGCAGGTCCGACAGGGTCGGGAGCGCGGCGGCGGCGATGGCGAGGGCGAACATGCCCTGCGGGATCTCGACCAGGCGCTGGCCGTAGTAGATGTAGCTCTGCGCGCCGGTCGGCAGGAAGGTGGCGAAGCTCCGGCCGAGCATCGTGTTGAGCTGGTAGACGCCGAAGCCCGCGAGCAGCGGGACCAGCAGACGCAGGGTCTTGCGGACCCGGGGATCCTTCAGGTCGATGCGGGGGACGCGGAGCAGCCCCGCCCGCCGCTGGGCCGGCCACTGGGCGAGCACCTGGAGGGCGCCGCCGACGAGCGCGCCGAGGGCGAGCGCCCCGATCGCGGGCAGCCCGAGAGCGAGGGCGGGCCCCACGAGCAAGAAGGCGGCGGCGATGAGCGCGACGTTGAGCAGCGCGGGCGCGAAGGCCGGGACCGCGAAGCGCCGGAGGGCGTTGAGCCCGCCCATGCCGAGGGCCGCCAGGCCGATGAAGAAGAGGTAGGGGAAGACCCAGCGGGTCAGCTCGACCGTGGTCCCGAAGCGCTCGGGATCGTCGAGGTAGCCGGTGGCGTAGAGGCTCACCAGCGCGGGCGCCGCGAGCACGCCGAGCACGCTCACCACCAGCAGGGTCAGGCCCAGCAGCCCGGTGAGCTTCGCGAAGTAGGAGCGCGCCGCCTCCTCGCCCTCCTCGGCCCGCACCTCGCTGAAGACGGGCACCACCGCCGAGGACACCGCGCCCTCGCCGAGCAGGACACGCAGGGCGTTGGGGATCGTGAACGCGACGAAGAAGAGGTCGGTGGCCGCCTTGGGGAACACCGCCGCCAGCACCACGTCCCGCGCGAAGCCGAGCGCGCGGGAGGTGAGGGTGCCCGCGGCCACGAGGCCGGCCCGCCGGGCGATCGCCCCGCTGCCGCGCTCGTCCCCGTTCTGGGGCGTCTCCTCGTCGCTCACGGGGGCAGTATTCGGCGGCCGCACGCACTCTCCAAACAAACGGGGGACGGACGCCCCCGGGGCTGCTTGACAACCTCTGGGGCCCCGGCTAGAAGTCCGCTCCCCCCGAGAACCGGGGCGTTTGGAGCATTTTCCCGTGGCCAATCACGCATCCGCGAAGAAGCGCATTCGCCAGACGCACAAGCGTACCGAGCGCAACAAGCACATCCGCACCACCGTCCGGACCTACGTCAAGCGCGTCCGCACGGCCATCGACGCCGAGGACAAGGCGACGGCGGAGGCGGCGCTCAAGGTCGCCATCGCGAAGATCGACGGCGCCGTGTCCAAGGGCGTCTACCACCCGAAGACCGGCTCGCGGTACGTCAGCCGCCTGAGCCGTCAGGTCGCCGCGCTCTAGTCGCCGCTTCGACCGAACCCTGCGCCGCCCGGCAGATCGCCGAGGCGGCGTTTGGCGTTCCGTCCCGGCCGGCGAGGTCTGGGCTCGGCGGACGGGGGCGACCGCGGACTACTCCGGGACGTATTCGACGGCGCCTCGGGTGATCGGGGCGGTGCGCTCGCGGCCGTAGAGGTCACGCGCGGCCTCCGGGTGGAGGGCGCTCGCGTCCTCGGCGCCGTCGAGGGCGTCGTCGGCGGGGCGGGGGTCGCCCGGGGCCACGAAGGCGGGGGTGCTCCGGGTGGTGCCCGACTCGGCGTAGCCGGTGAAGCCGTCGAACCCGGACGCGCTCACGTTGCAGCCGACGAAGGCGGTGTCGGACGCGACCCGGAAGCCGAGCTCCTCACGGGCGAAGCCGCCCGCGCCGTCGATGACGCAGTGATGGAGCTCGGTCCCCTCGTTGCCGCGCCGGATCCGGAAGAGCTCGCCCACGTCGAGGAAGCTGGCGTGGATGAAGCGGTTCCGCCGCGCGACGCCCGCGCTGCCCTGGTCGCGCATGAAGATGCCGTAGCTGGCGTCGCGCACCACCAGGTTGACCAGATCGTTGTCGTGCCCGGCGTCGACGGCGTCGCCCCCGCTCTCGTCGGCCGCGCCGTCGTCCCAGTCGTTGAACACGACGCCGGCGTAGGAGCCGGAGACGATCATGTTCTGGAAGAGGTTGTGGTGGGCCCCGTTGGCGATCGTGAGCGCGGTGCTCCACTCGGGCTCGGTGGTGCGGGTGATGACGCCGTTGCGGATCACGTTCTCGCTGCAGCCCGCGAACTGGAGCTCGACGTTCGTGTTCACCACCCGGAAGCCGTCGACGACGTTCTGGGTGGAGGTGGCGCCGACCGGCTTGATGCAGATGCCGTGGCCGAGGTGGGAGAGGCCGGGGCTGCGGTAGACGACGATCCGCTCGGCCCGGTTCCGGTGGCCGTTGAGCAGGAAGTAGTAGTCCATGGGGTTGTCGCCATCGATCCCGACGACCTCGATGTCGCGGTAGACGCCGTCGCTGCCGCGGATGGAGATGCCCTCGGCGGCGCCATCGCGAATGAAGCAGCGCTCGACCCGCGCGTGGTCGCCGCGGACGAACATGCCCCAGCCCTCGTAGGGGCGGCCGGAGAAGTCACCGTGATGGTCGCTCACCAGGTTGCGCATCACCTGGTGGGACCCGCGGAAGTCGAAGCCGATCGAGTATCGCGAGACCTGGACGTTCTCGACGTGCACGTGATCGCCGTCGAACTGCAGGGCGGTGCCGCTGCCCCGGTTGCCCGTGAGCACGCCGCGAAGGAGCGGCATCACGCCCGGGTCCACCGGCTCGGTCCCGGACACGCTCGCGCGGGCGCCAGGCGCCGGGAGCGCCCAGCTCGGGTCGGTGCCGATGAAGCGGATGGGGGCGTCGGCCCGGCCGTCGGTGGACTGCCGCAGGCGCAGGTCGCCGTAGTCGCCCCCTCGGATGAACACGACCGTGCCCGGGCCCGCGGTGGCGAGCGCGTGCTCGAGCGACCATGCGCTCGACGCGGTCCGGCCGTCGGCCGACGCGCTCCCGTCGGGCGTCACGTACCGCACCTCCGCCGCGCACCCGGGCCCGCCGCCGCCCGCGTCGGGGCTCGGGACGCAGTCCGGCGAAGCGGGCGCGCAGCTGGCGTGGACGGCCTCGCAGCTCGCCATGTCGGGGGCGAGGGTCAGGCAGTCCCGCCCCGCGCAGCCGCATCCGACGCGCTCGACGCAGGCGTACCCATCCCAGACGAAGCCGAACGAGCGCCCGCAGTCGCCCTCCGCGTACGCCTGCTGGGGCGCGCAGTCCACGCCCGGAGTCCCGCCGTCCGTGCCGGCGTCGAGGGGAGGGGGCCCGCCGTCCGGCGGCTCCCCCGCGTCGGGATCGGCCGGCGCGCCGTCTCGGGTGACCGACGCGTCGGGGCCACCTTCGGTGCCGCCGTCGACGTCGGTCGGGCCGCCGTCACAGCCGGTGAGAGCGAGCAGGGAGATCAAGAGGAGGCGCGCGGAAGGCATTCCCCACGAGTATCACCCCCGCCCGGCCGGCTCCCCGACCGGAATCGTTCACCGTACGAGCTACCGGTAGGTGCGAACCTGCCGCGGGATGCGCTCGCGCACCCGGGGCTGGCCGGTGCACAGCTCCAGGATCGCCTCCTCGAGGATGAGCGCGTCGCCGCGCTTCGCCCCCTTGAGCGCCAGATCGGCCTCGGCGAGGGTCTGGAAGGCGGCCCCGAGCTGGCGGGCGGTGAAGCGCCGCGCCGCGTTCTTGAGCTGACGCGCCTTGAACGGGGGCGCGCCGGCGGCCCGCGCCGCCTCCTCGTCGCTGAGCCGCGCCGCGAGCGCCTCGCGCATCTTGGCGACGATCCGGAGCTGCCGGGCGACCATCGCGAGGATCCGGAGCGGAGGCTCCCGGTCGGCGAGCAGGGAGCCGGCCGCGTGGAGCGCGTTCCTCGTGTCGCGCACCGCCACCGAGTCCACCAGCTGCCAGATGGTGTCGGCGGCGATCCGGCTGACGCAGGCCTCGACCGCGCGCTCGTCGATGCGCTGCCCGTCGCCGACGTAGAGGCTGAGCCGCTCGAGCGCGTCGTCGACCGCCGCCAGGTCCTCACCCAGCGCCTCGATGAGCGCCTCGGCCGCCTTGGGCGTCAGCTTGTGCCCGCGACGCCCGGCCTCGTCCACCGCGAAGCGCCGCATCTGCTGGCCCTTCATCGGCTGCGCGGCCCAGATGGCCTTCGCCTTCGCCGCGGCCTTGGCCAGCGACGTCTGCGCGTTCAGCTTCTCGGCCGTCAGCACGAGGCAGGTCGACTCGCTCGGCGCGGCCACGTACTCCGCGATCGCCTTGAGCTCGTCGTTGCTCATCGCCTCGACCGAGCGGACGAGGACGAAGCGCGCCTGCGCCATCATCGGCAGGGTGCGGGCGGCGCTCACGACCTTCTGCCCGCTCAGCGACGTCGCCCCGTGGAAGAGGTCGTCGTTGAAGCCCGCCGGCCCGTCGCCGAGCGAGGCGGCGCGCAGGCGCGAGATCGCGCGCTCCACGAGGAAGCGCTCGGGCCCGAGCAGCAGCGCGACGGTCGGGAAGGAGCCGTCCTTCTCGATCGACGCGATCAGCCGCTGGATCTCGGGATGGCCCGAGCCCCTGCGCGTGGCCACGGGGTCAGTTCCCCCCGCGCGCCTGCTCGTCGGTGAAGTCGACCTGCCCGGTGTGGCGGCGCTCCTCACCCTGGATCTCGAAGCGGGTGCGGCCGAGCTCCTCGCGGCGGAGGGTCACGACCATCTCGATCCGCTTGTTCGGCTGGAAGGTGGGCCGCGGCAGCTGCAGGCGGTGCAGCACGGTGCGCTGGCTGCGGTCGCTCACGAACACGCTCATCTCGCGGATGAAGTTCCGCGGCCCATCGGTGACGTCGTAGAACAGGGCGTGGAACTCGAGGTCGCCCGGCGGCCGGTTGAACGAGAACACGGCGTTGGCGATCCAGGAGCGGTCGTTCAGCTCGGGGTGGCTCGTCTCCCGCAGCCGCCGCGCCCGATGGCGTCGCGCGAACCCGATCAGCCCACGCTCACTGAGGTTCCCCGGGACCCGCGCCTGAGTCACATAGACCTGGCACCGCACGCGCTGCGCCTCGGCCTTCAGCTGCGGGAACGCGAGCGCCGCGGCGAAGAGCGCCGTTGCGGCGATCGAGAGGAGGAGGGGGATTCGGGGCTTGGTCCTGCGCGCCATCATCGTCCTTCTGATCCGGTTCGTCGGGGGAGGGAGCCTACCAGGGGGCCGGTTCGACGTCGACGCACTCCGCCCCGCCATATTCACCCCTGATCCCCCATCGATCCCCACCCCATCCGCCAGCTCTCCGCCGTCGACGCAGGACAAGGGAGTGGGGAGGCAGGAGGCGAGGAGGAATCAGCTGGGCGAGCCCGACCGCCGACCGGCACCCCGCGGCTGCCGCCACCGCCCCCCGCCGCCGCCACCGCCCCCCCGCTGCCGCCACCGCCTCCCCGCTGCCGCCACCGCCCCCCGCTGCCGCCACCGCCCCCCCCGCTGCCGCCACCGCCCCCGCTGCCGCCTCCGCCCCCCGCTGCCGCCCCCGCTGCCGCTGCCGCCCCCGCTGCCGCCCCCGCTGCCGCTGCCGCCCCCGCTGCCACCTCCGCCGCCGGCCCCGCCCCCGCCCCCGCTCCCGAGCTCGATGAACGAATAGGATCGTCCCCGACCCGCATGCCCGGACCCGGCGCCCGCGTCCGCCCCCGCCGAGCTCGATGAACGAATGGAATCGTCCCCGAGCATCAGGACCGGGCCCGCGCCCCGAAGCCGTGAAATGAGACCCCGAGGCGCAGCCCACGAGAGGGCCGCGCCCCGGGATCCGGGCAGGCTCACTTGTCGGTGAGCTTCACGAGCGTCGCGATGATCTTGTCGAGCCGGTCGAGGATGGCGGGGTCGACGGAAGCGAGGATTCCGTCGGCGACGGCGACCTCGAGGCAAGCCACCACCTCGTTCGCGGAGCCGAGAGCGACGTGATAGCTGACCTGCCGCTTGCGCCCGCGCGAGTAGGTCCCCTCCGCGATGTTGAGCGGCACGGACTTGGCGGCCTTGCGGAGCTGGCGCGCGTGGTCGGCGTCGTCGCGGCGGATCGCCTGAACGAGCGGACCGACCTCGGTGACCATGGTGACGGCGTCGCGATAGATCCTGAGCTGCATGAGCGGTTCTCCGGGTCACCGCAGCCTGGCGCGCGACCGTCGCGCGACTCGTCGGTGACGCCCCCCGCCCCCGCCGGCGCGCAGGGCGTGTCAAGGGCGAGGCGCCGCAGGCGCCGAAGTCGGCGGAGCGCGCAGCGCGGAGCCGGGCCGCAGGCCCCTTTACACGCCCGAGCACCGGCGTACACGGTGGGGCTCACCGACGAGGCGCCCTCATCAATCGAGTCCGCGACCCGCCTATAGATCGCAACGCGGGATGCGTAGTAGGCGTCCGAGACCGACACCGACACCGAGCCCGACGCGCTCGTTGCCGTCGCGGTATCCAGGGAGAGGAGAGGTGGGAGGCGAGGAGAAATCGCTAGGCCGGACGGGCCGGCCCCGCAGCCGTATCCGCAGCCCCTGCCGTCGTCCTCCGCCGAGCTCGCCGAACGAACGATAGGATCGTCCCCGAACGACCGCCCCCCGCTCCCGCCGCCGCCCCCGCTCCCGCCGCCGCCCCCGCTGCCGCCCCCGCTGCCGCCCCCGCTGCCGCCCCCGCAGCCG